>ERZ772805.619-NODE-619-length-38790-cov-4.534478_pt1 | contig 38790 bp, 38 predicted proteins | sample MGYA00511344_ERZ772805 | MGnify/ENA primary metagenome ERZ772805 (study PRJEB29015, sample SAMEA2737730) | human gut metagenome | biome: human gut; feature: human-associated habitat; material: faeces | place: China | collected 2012 ...
AGATGAAGTATCAAACTTACTTGCTGGTTTACAAGAACGTTTTTATCAATATCGTAATGATGAAGCACTTTTAGATGAGATTTTACGTCAAGGTGCGGAAAAAGCCCGTGCAAGAGCGAAAGAAACCCTTGCCAAAGTATACGAAGCCGTCGGTTTTGTTGCTGCAAAATAATTTTAAACTTAATAAGCCGTGTTATATCACGGCTTTTTTAGATAAGGAGAAAAAGATGGCCATTCAAACTGAAAAACCAATTGAATGCGTAGGTTGTAATACTTTCGATATGAAATCATTGTTTGATAATAGTGATTGTAGTTTACCTATCGAACAGTTTTACGCGACTCGTCAAGATGCAGAAGGCGCATTGGAGTATTTCACGTTAAAAGCACGTGATATCGAAAGTGAACCTTGTCAAATTCAGTCTGAAATTCAACAGGTTGAAGATGGATACTTGCTTAAAGCGGTTTTCACATTTTGCTGCCAAGCGGAATTAGTGATTTTCCAAATGAAACTTTCGTAAGTGATGACTTACTCTAGAAAACAGCGTTTTTTGTGACCGCACTTTCTGATATTTATGTTCCCCTGCATCGTATTATTCCTTTTTCTAATGTGGAAGGACAGGGGAATCGCACCAGTATTTTCTTACAAGGCTGTAAGCTAAACTGCCTTTATTGCCATAATCCAGAAACCATTCCTCGTTATGCTGAAGGGGCGCATCAAGTCAGTCTGCAGTATTTGTATGAGCAAGTAATGGATGCGGTACCTTTCATTCGTGGTGTGACGGTTTCTGGCGGGGAGCCTACCATTCATCATAAAAAGCTCGTTCCATTGTTTCAAAAACTACGTAAGGAAGGACTAACTTGCTATTTGGATAGCAGTGGTTTCTTTGAATTTGAAGCAATTCGTCCTTTAATTGATGTGACAGACAAATTTCTCTTTGACCTGAAAGGTGAAGGGCTTGGCTTGCAAAGTTTATGCTTTGATAGACAAAATCGCCAAGGCATCGTCCCTAAAAACATCATTCCTACTCATCAACATATCAAGCAAGAAAATTTAGATCGCAATTTGAAGAATTTAGCGCAATTATTACCATTAAATAAAGTGGAAGAAGTGCGGTTAGTTTATGTGGCAAATTTTTTTGATGCAGAACAGTTGGTGGAAAAAGTCGCTTCCTTATTGAAAGATTATCCGGATGTTTTGTTCAAAATTATCCGAATGCACACAAAAGGTGCGCGCGATGCCGAAGGGCTGACACCTTATGTCCCAACCGTTGAACAAACGCAAGCGCTTGAAAACTATGCGAAATTTTGTGGTCTGACCAAAATTGTGACCATTTTATAAGCAAACATATCGAAAAGTAGCAAAAATATTCCGACTTTTTACCGAAAAACAAGTAGAATAGGACAATTTTATTCACTTACTTATCTAACCAACCTAGGGGAAAAAAATGGGTATTTTAGGTAGCGTTTTAGGCATTGTCGTATTACTGATCATTGCCGTATTATTTTCAAATAATCGTAAGGCGATTAATTTACGTACTGTATTAGGGGCTTTGGCGATCCAAATCGGATTTGCGGCCCTTATTTTGTATGTGCCGTATGGCCGTGATGCATTACAAGCTACAGCAAATGGAGTGTCAAATGTTATTGCGTATGGTAACGAAGGGATTAATTTCGTCTTTGGTGGATTAGCAGATCCTTCAAATGTCGGCTTTATCTTTGCGGTGAAAGTTTTACCAATCATCGTCTTTTTCTCCGGTTTAATTTCTGTGCTTTATTACTTAGGTATCATGCAAGCCGTCATCAAAGTGATCGGTGGTGCATTACAAGCGGCATTAGGCACATCAAAAGCAGAATCTATGTCTGCTGCAGCGAACATCTTCGTTGGTCAAACAGAAGCACCGTTAGTGGTTCGTCCTTACATTAGAAATATGACCCAATCTGAATTATTCGCCATCATGGCGGGTGGTACAGCCTCTATCGCGGGTTCTGTAATGGCGGGTTACGCAGAAATGGGCGTACCGTTGACTTACTTAATTGCGGCATCTTTCATGGCTGCACCTGCAGGTTTGTTATTTGCGAAAATTTTATTCCCACAAACTGAACAATTTACCGATAAACAACCTGATGCAGACGATAGCGAAAAACCAACTAACGTGCTTGAAGCAATGGCCGGCGGTGCGAGTGCTGGTATGCAATTAGCGTTAAACGTTGGTGCAATGTTAATCGCATTCGTAGGTTTAATTGCTTTAGTTAACGGTATTTTAGGCGGCGTAGGCGGCTGGTTCGGTTACGGTGATTTAACTTTACAATCAATCTTTGGTTGGGTATTCAAACCATTAGCTTACTTAATCGGTGTATCTTGGGAAGAATCTGCTGTTGCAGGTCAAATGATCGGGCTTAAATTGGCAGTAAATGAATTCGTGGGTTACTTAGAATTTGCGAAATACTTACAACCAGATGCAGCAGTTGTATTAAGTGAAAAAACCAAAGCCATCATTACTTTCGCATTATGTGGTTTCGCTAACTTCAGCTCTATCGCAATCTTAATCGGCGGTATCGGTGGTATGGCACCAAATCGTCGTGGTGATGTGGCTCGCTTAGGTTTAAAAGCAGTTGTCGCAGGTACATTAGCTAACTTAATGAGTGCGACTATCGCAGGTTTATTCATCGAGTTAAGCGGCGTAGCAATGTAATTAAAATGTGGTGAATTTTGACCGCACTTTATCTCTCAACACCACGAATCATTCGTGGTGTTGTACTTTAAAGCAAGCGAAAACGTTTGCTTAAATGACTTTTTATTTATCAACAAGAGGAAAAAACAATGACTCCACATATTAACGCTCCTGAAGGCGCATTTGCAGATGTTGTATTAATGCCAGGCGATCCGCTTCGTGCAAAATATATTGCTGAAACATTCTTAGAAAATGCGAAAGAAGTGACTAACGTTCGCAATATGTTGGGTTATACCGGTACTTATAAAGGTCGTCGTATCTCTGTTATGGGTCACGGTATGGGTATCCCATCTTGCTCAATTTATGCAAAAGAATTAATTACTGAATACGGCGTGAAAAAAATCATCCGTGTTGGTTCTTGTGGTGCCGTACGTATGGACGTTAAAGTACGTGATGTTATCATCGGCCTTGGTGCATGTACTGATTCAAAAGTAAACCGTATCCGTTTCAAAGATAACGATTTTGCTGCAATTGCTGATTTTGATATGGCACAAGCAGCGGTTCAAGCTGCGAAAGAAAAAGGTAAGCAAGTTCGCGTAGGAAATCTTTTCTCTGCAGACCTATTCTACACGCCAGATTTCGAAATGTTTGATGTGATGGAAAAATACGGCATTTTAGGCGTAGAAATGGAAGCAGCTGGTATCTATGGCGTAGCAGCAGAATATGGTGTAAAAGCACTTTGTATCTGTACCGTTTCAGACCATATTCGTACACACGAACAAACTACTGCAGAAGAACGTCAATTAACCTTCAATGATATGATTGAAATTGCGTTAGAGTCTGTATTAATTGGTGATAAAGCATAATTTATCCGATTGATAGAATAAAAAAGAGCGGTCAATTTTGACCGCTCTTTTGTTTTTCTACTTCGCTATTTTTCATACCAAATTCGGTTCACATAAAGCACCACTTTGCCCGAGGGTGTTTCCACATGAATTTCATCATCAACACCTTTTCCGATTAAGGCACGTGCGACGGGAGAATCAATGGAGATCCAGTTTTTAGCGGGATCAAATTCATCGCAGCCAACAAGGCGATATTGCTTCACTTCACCTTCTTCATCTTCTAGCTCAACCCAGGCACCGAAAAACACTTTGCCTTCTTGTTTCGGGTGGTAATCCACGATTTGTAACACTTCTAAGCGTTTGGAAAGGAAACGTACACGGCGATCAATTTCACGTAAACGACGTTTACCGTAAATATATTCTGCGTTTTCACTGCGGTCACCAAGTGCGGCGGCATCTGAAACCGCTTGGGTAACTTTAGGACGTTCTTCTTTCCACAAAAATTTAAGTTCTTGGTCAAGGGTAAGCCAGCCTTGACGGGTAATGTAATTTGATTTTGCCATAATAAAAATAAAAGAAATTTTTTTGAATTATATTTGAGCCTGTTGTCTAAAACCAGTATTCTATTTCCGTTTTTATCGAATCCTTTAATAACAAAGAAGTATGACAATGTTAAATCAACAAATTAGCCAAATTATTGCGGCAGAATTAACCGTTCAACCCCAACAAATCCTCGCCGCCATTCAATTATTAGATGATGGCAACACCATTCCATTTATCGCCCGTTATCGTAAAGAAGCCACTGGTGGCTTGGATGACACCCAACTTCGTCATTTTGAAACCCGTTTAATTTATTTACGTGAATTAGAAGATCGTCGTCAAACCATTTTGAAATCTATTGAAGAGCAAGGGAAATTGACCGATGAATTGCGTGATAAAATCCATGCGACACAAAGCAAAACCGAATTAGAAGATTTGTATTTGCCATACAAACCAAAACGTCGTACGAAAGGGCAAATTGCGATTGAAGCCGGTCTTGAGCCATTGGCTGATTTACTTTGGAACGAGCCGAAAAATGATCCTGAAACGGCAGCAGCGGAATTTATAAATGCTGATAAAGGCGTAACAGATACTAAAGTCGCACTTGATGGCGCACGCTATATTTTAATGGAGCGTTTTGCTGAAGATGCGGGTTTATTAGCGAAAGTCCGGGATTATTTAGCGAAAAATGCCGTTATTGTATCCAAAGTGATCGAAGGCAAAGAGACGGAAGGTGCAAAATTCCAAGATTATTTCGATCACCAAGAATTATTGAAAAATGTGCCTTCTCACCGAGCATTAGCGATGTTCCGAGGACGTAATGAGGGCATTTTACAATTAAGCTTAAATGCTGATCCTGATGCAGAAGAGGGAAGTCGTCAAAGCTATTGTGAAGAGATTATTCGTGATTATTTAGATGTCCGTTTTACGGGGCAGCCTGCAGATAAATGGCGTGAGCAAGTAATTGCGTGGACATGGAAAATCAAAGTTTCGTTGCATTTAGAAACGGAATTAATGGCAAGTTTACGTGAAAAAGCGGAAGAAGAAGCCATTGATGTTTTTGCTCGAAATCTGACCGCACTTTTAATGGCTGCACCGGCTGGCGCGAAAAGCACTATGGGCTTGGACCCGGGCTTGCGTACGGGAGTTAAAGTCGCAGTGGTGGATAACACCGGTAAATTATTAGATACCACCACCATTTATCCACACACGGGGCGTGAAGCCGAAGCACAAGTGGCGATTTTCAGCTTGATCCGCAAACATAACGTGGAATTAATTGCTATTGGTAACGGTACGGCTTCTCGTGAAACCGAACGTTTTGCGAAAGAAGTGATTAAAGAAATCAAAGAAAATAAACCACAAACCGTTGTGGTGAGCGAAGCAGGCGCATCGGTTTATTCTGCTTCTGAATTTGCGGCAAATGAATTCCCAAATTTAGATGTATCTTTGCGTGGTGCGGTCTCTATTGCCCGTCGTTTACAAGATCCATTGGCCGAATTAGTAAAAATCGAACCGAAAGCCATTGGTGTCGGGCAATATCAACATGATGTAAACCAAACCCAACTTGCGCGTAAACTCGATGCGGTGGTGGAAGACTGTGTAAACGCAGTAGGTGTGGATTTGAATACAGCATCCGCACCATTACTTGCTCGCGTAGCAGGGATGACGAAAACTTTAGCGCAAAACATTGTGGAATATCGTGATGAAAATGGTCGTTTTGAAAGCCGTGCAAAATTGAAAAAAGTGCCACGTTTAGGGCCAAAAGCCTTTGAGCAATGTGCAGGCTTTATGCGTATTGCAGGCGGGAAAAATCCACTTGATGCTTCAGGTGTCCACCCAGAAGCTTACCCTGTAGTGGAAAAAATCTTGCAAGCCACCGCGCAATCTATCCAAGATTTAATGGGCAATGCGGGTGTGGTACGTCAGCTTGATGCAAAACAATTCATTGATGAGCAATTTGGTTTACCAACCGTTCAAGATATTTTCAAAGAACTAGAAAAACCGGGGCGCGATCCGCGTGGTGAGTTTAAAACTGCCGTATTCGCAGAAGGCGTGGAAGAAATCACCGATTTAAAACCAGGTATGATTTTAGAAGGTACCGTCACCAATGTGACTAACTTCGGTGCATTTGTGGATATTGGTGTTCACCAAGACGGTTTAGTACATATTTCATCATTAAGCGATAAATTCGTAGAAGATCCACATCAAGTGGTGAAAACGGGCGATATCGTGAAAGTGAAAGTCTTAGAAGTGGATGTGCCGCGTAAACGTATTGCATTAACGATGCGATTAGATGAAAGTGCGGTCAAAAATGACGGCAAATCTGACCGCACTTTAAGTGCTAAACCAAGAAGCAATGCGCCTCGCCAAGATCGCAATCCAAGAGGAAATAGTGCGATGGGTAATGCCTTTGCCGATGCGTTGAAAAATTGGAAAAAATAATTTCGTCATTTAGATGAACATTGTGGCCAAATAGGCGTACAATGAAGGGGATCTGGTCAATCATCCAATCCCCTTTTTTATTTCAACGAAAGGAATATTCTTATGGAAAAAGGTATTCTTGGGCCGCATGAAGGCAAGGAGCTGGAATTAATGTTAAGGGGCGAAAAGCAAGTGGCATTATTCAATCAGGAACTCGGCATTCCTGACGCCTTTCTCCCTTATCTTGAGCTAGGAATGCTTCATTCAAAAACGGTGCAACGTCATGTAAATGATGTCTGCTTAACTGATTTTATTGTCTATTTACCTCAATCTCTTGCACTCGCTGAACAAATGGAAGTGCTACTTCCTGCAAGCACTGTGAATGGTTTCGATCCAAAAGTGGAACGTGAAATCGGCCGAATTCTCGGCTACCGAGAAAAGGACATCGAGTACTATATTCAGCATTTTCAAGATAATTTAGAGAAGTATCGGCAGCAGTATAGTTGATTGATAAAATAAAAGTGCGGTCAAAAACATAAGAAATTTTGACCGCGCTTTTGTTTCCAAAGATGATTATTCTAAGTAAACCTTATAATTTCACATTCACTTTTCTGTAGAAATATCACTATAGATAGCATAACAAGTCAAAGTGGTAAATTAGGTAATTGTTTAATGTATACTAGATCGAAAGGAACTAATATTATTGTTAATAAGGTAAATTAATATGAGTAAGTCTAAAAGTATATTTATTGAAGTTAATTGTGATTTTATTTTGGTAACATCTCTCATTACTGGAATGCTTTCAATGGTAAATCCAGATCAAGATTTTATTTTTAATGAAGTTGATATTTCTGATTTAGATCTAGGAAGGTTAATTAAAGAAAAGCTTAATGAAAGTAAAGAAGTTTCGTTCGAAGAGTTTCAGGCTATCTTTAATTCTGAAAAAATGAAAGGACTACAAAAAAATCTCGAAGAGGAGATGAAAAAACGCTATGGATACAAAAATAAAAAATCTATCTATAAGGATATGTCTTCTTTATCTTTAGAGCAGGATGATTTATATATAACTATTTCGCCTCTTCATCAAGATTCTTTAGATGGAAGTACAGGAATTTCACTTCCTGACAATTCACCATTAGAATTTAAATATGACAAGAATATTTCAGATGAAGAATTAGGAAAAGCCGTAAGACAAGCCTTGACGTATTGTACGAGTATTTATCGGTAAGATATTTCCAACAAAATATAAAGTGCGGTCAAAAACACAAGCGATTTTAACCGCGCTTTATTATTGGCTAGAAGGGATTATTCCGCGTCTTCTTTTGCCCATTCTAATGAGCGTTTAACCGCTTTTTTCCAACCTTTATAACGACGTTCACGTTTTTCTTCATCGTTATCTGGTGTGAAGGTACGTTCTACACGCGCTTTGTCGTGAAGTTCGTCTAAATCCTTCCAGAAACCAACGGCAAGACCGGCAAGGTAAGCTGCACCAAGTGCCGTCACTTCTTTCACCACTGGACGTTCCACGTTCACATCTAAAATATCTGCTTGGAATTGCATTAAGAAGTTGTTGTTGGTTGCACCGCCATCGACACGTAAATATTGTAAGCGTTGTCCAGAGTCAGATTGCATTGCTTCTAACACATCACGGGTTTGATAAGCGATAGATTCAAGGGTTGCACGTACAATATGGTTACGGTTAGAACCACGAGAAAGACCAAAAATTGCACCGCGTGCATACGGATCCCAATATGGTGCACCTAAACCTGTGAAGGCAGGTACGACATATACCCCGTTGCTGTCAGGGACTTTTTGTGCGAAGTATTCGGAGTCGTGGCTGTCATGTACGATTTTGAGTTCATCACGTAACCATTGGATTGAAGCACCAGCGATAAATACCGAACCTTCAAGCGCGTATTCAGGTTCACCTTTGGCGTTACAAGCGATGGTGGTTAATAGACCATTTTTAGAGGTAATGGCTTTATCACCGGTGTGAAGCAACATAAAGCAGCCTGTACCATAGGTATTTTTCGCTTGGCCTGCGCGTGTGCATAGATGGCCGTAAAGTGCCGCTTGTTGGTCGCCCGCGATACCTGCAACTGGAATACGTACACCGCCTTTACCCCCGATGTTGGTTTGGCCATACACTTCGGATGAATTGCGTACTTCAGGCAACATAGAGCGTGGAATATTTAATAATTCCAACATTTTGTCATCCCATTTTTTCGTATGGATGTTAAATAACATGGTACGGGATGCGTTGGTGTAATCCGTTACGTGAACACGGCCTTGGGTTAATTTCCACACAAGCCAGGTATCTACGGTACCGAATAGAAGTTCACCGCGTTCCGCTTTTTTGCGCGCGCCTTCTACATTGTCTAAAATCCATTTCACTTTTGTACCAGAGAAATAGGGATCCACCACTAAGCCCGTGGTATTGCGGATATAGTCTTCGTGACCATCCGCTTTAAGTTTGTCTGTAATATCTGCAGTACGACGACATTGCCACACAATCGCGTTATAAACCGGTGTGCCGGTTGCTTTTTCCCACACAATGGTGGTTTCACGTTGGTTAGTAATACCAATTGCCGCAATTTCGTCTGAGGTAATGCCTGCTTTTGCAACCACTTCGTTTAATGTTGAACTTTGTGTTGCCCAAATTTCCATTGGATTATGTTCCACCCAGCCTGCGCGTGGATAAATTTGTGTAAATTCACGTTGGGCGATTTCAACAACATTCGCATTGTGATCTAATAATACTGCACGAGAGCTTGTGGTACCTTGGTCCAAAGCGATGATGTATTTTTTGTCTGTCATGGTTCTATTCCTTAGAGTGCTTGGCACTCTCATTAAATGAATGAAGAAATTTTGAGCTTAAACGAACAAATTGCGAGCCTAACTTAATTGAATTCGAATTTAATTGGAACAAGCAATGTTGGGTTTTGTGATTAGCATCACAGATTTTTCTCTGAAGAGATGCAACCGATTGCGTTAGCTCGCAAAATAATGTGATCCCTCTCTCATTTTTAGAAAATAGATCGGTTTCATCTATTGAATTAATTGGTTAAAACTAGATAATGAAGCCACTCACTTTGAGTATCTCAATATTTGATCAAACAACGAAACGAATTGCAAAGCAAGGTTTCTTTAATGAAATCATTAAGTTAATCATTATTTGGAGATTCTCTTATGAATGCCTATTTTGCAGAATTTTTTGGCACAGCACTTTTAATCCTTTTAGGTAACGGTGTGGTGGCCAACGTATGTTTAAATAAAACGAAAGGGCAAAGTTCTGGTTGGATTGTGATTACTACCGCGTGGGCATTTGCGGTGTATGTGGCGGTTGTTGTGACGGGACCTTACAGTGGGGCACACTTAAATCCTGCGGTAACACTTGGTGTGGCAATGAAAGGCGCATTTGCTTGGGAATTGGTGCCAGGCTACATCGCGGCACAAGTTGTGGGAGGCATGGTTGGTGCGTTGTTGGTTTACATTATGTATAAAGATCACTTTGCAGCGACCGAAGAAGAGGGCTTAAAACGCGCTTGCTTCTGTACCGAACCTGCAATTCGTAACTATCCAATCAACTTGGTAAACGAAATCGTTGGTACCTTTGTGCTTGTCTTCGTGATTTTCTACCTTGCAGGTGCAAACATCACTTTACCTGGCACAGCAGAAAGCACACCAATTGGTTTAGGTTCAATTGGGGCATTACCAGTAGCCATTCTAGTTTGGGCAATTGGTTTGAGCTTAGGTGGAACAACCGGTTCTGCGAACAATCCAGCTCGAGATCTTGGTCCGCGTTTAACCTTAGGTCTTTTCCTGGGGGGGACATTAAAAACTAAAGCTGACTGGGGATACAGTTGGGTTCCAGTTGTAGGTCCATTTATCGGTGCGGCTTTAGCAACAGTATTCTATAATGCCATTATGTAATTTATTCAAATAGAAAGAGCGGTCAAAATTCATGATGTTTTTTGACCGCTCTTTTTATATTTAGGGGGTTGATTAAATACAATAATCTTCGAATTCCATTGGCATTTTAGCTTGCAATAAGAATTGTTTGGTGCGTTCTTGCTGTGGATGACTGAAGAATTCAGCCGCGGTATTTTGTTCAACGACCTGACCATTTTCCATGAGAATCACGCGATCTGCCACATCTTTGGCAAAATTCAATTCATGGGTGACGATAATCATTGTCCAACCTTCTTGTGCGAGCATTTTGAGTGCTTGTAACACTTCACCGACGAGCTCTGGATCGAGGGCAGAAGTGGGCTCATCTAACAAGATAATATCGGGTTTAACAGCTAAAGCTCGGGCGATCCCGACACGTTGCTGTTGACCACCAGACAGTTGAGAGGGATATAAATCCGCTTTTGCTTTTAAACCGACTTTTTCCAATAATGCCAAGGCTTTTTCACGTGCAATCTCTTTAGGTTGTTTTTGCACAACGACCATGCCTTCCATCACATTTTCGAGTGCTGTGCGATGGGGAAATAGATTGTATTGTTGGAATACCATTGAAGAACGACGACGCAATTTTAGTTCATCGGCTTTGCTGATTTTTTTACTGAAATCAATGGTTAAGCTTCCATCAGTAAATGCTAATACACCTTTTTCTGGGCGTTCGAGCAAATTTAAACAGCGTAAAAAAGTGGTTTTGCCTGAACCTGATGGTCCTAGAATGGCAACCACTTCACCTTTATTAATTTCAAAATCAATGCTTTTTAATACATGGTGGCCATTAAAACTTTTCTGAATATTCGTGACTTTTAACATAAACAGTCCTTATAAATGGCGAGAAAGGCGTTTTTCTAAACGGGTTTGTCCCATTGACAGCACAAAACAGAATACCCAATAAATGAGGGCCGCTTCACTATAAATTAAAATAAATTCGTAGTTTTCAGCCGTGATGTTTTGCGCCACACGAAATAATTCCGCAATCCAAACGAGTGATGCCAGAGACGTATCTTTCACTGTGCTAATGAAGGTATTTGATAGCGAAGGAACGGAAATTCGTAAAGCTTGCGGCATAATGGTACGCACGAAAGCTTGTGTGTAATTCATGCCTATCGCATAAGAGGCTTCCCATTGACCTTTAGGAATCGCAAGAATAGAGGCCCTCACTGTTTCAGCTGCATAAGCACCAATATTAATGGAGAATGCAATAATCGCGGTTGGAAAAGGTTCTAGCTTGATACCAACTTCAGGTAAACCATAGAAAATGATGAAGATCTGCACCAACATTGGTGTGCCACGAATAATTGAAATATAAGTGCGACAAATGCCCTGCAGAATTTTGGTCATTAAATTGGGATGCGGTAATGTGCAAATCACAGCCACTATGACTGCAATGAATAAACCACAAAAGAAGGAAATGACCGCAAGAGGAATCGTATATAAAATTGCCCCTTCCATCATAGGCCAAAACGAGCTGATTACATAATCAGCTCGTTCTGTGGTCATAAATGGAAGGCTGGCTAACCAATTATTGAGTAATGTCATCGCCAAACCATTTGATTGAAAGTTGTTTTAACGTTCCGTCTTTGCGTAGTTCTTCAAGTGCTTGGTTTACTTTTGCAATAAGCGGTTCTTCACCTTTCAAGAAAGCAAAACCGGTTGGGATTTTTTTATCACTTTCTACGGCAATTTTTAAGCCTGCATTAGGTTGTTTTTTGAAGTAATCTAACACCGCGAGTTTATCATTTACTGTGGCATCAACACGACCTTGTTTTACTGCTTCAAGGTTTTGTGCCAAGCTATCAACGGTCACAATAATTGCACCATTATCACGTGCGTCTTTGCTCCAGTTACTGGTGGCAGACTGGGCAGATTTTTTACCTTTTAAATCAGGGAATGATTTAATGCTATCGTTATCAGCTTTCGTCACGATTACGCCAGCAGAGTAGTTATAAGGTGCACTGTAATCATATTTTTTTAAACGTTCTGGGCTTGGATTGGTTTGGTTCGCAATAACATCAAAACGTTTTGCATTTAAACCTGCATACATGCCATCCCAAGCGGTTTCTTTAAATTCAACTTTCCAGCCTAATTTTTGAGCAACTTTTTCGATAATTTCCACATCGAAACCTGTTAACTTGCCATCTTTGTCGTGGAAAGTGAATGGTGCGTAAGTTCCCTCAGTACCGACTAATAAGGTTTTAGTTTTTTCAACGCGATCAGCAATTTCACCTGCGTTAGCAAAAGTAGAAAGGGCTAATCCTGCCGCTAAAAGTGCGGTGCTAAAAAATGATTTTTTCATAAGTATTCCTTTTTTAGATAAATAACGAAAGTGAAATGAATTATAAGAAGCGAAAAAGAAAAGAAAAGTATTATTTATTTATGAATTATTTCCTTTAGTTATATCAAATAAAATTTGTTTAATTAATAAACAAAAAAGGTCTGTAAAAACAGACCTTAGATAGAATGAATGAAATCAATAGATTAAGCTTCAATACCTTCGAATAACGCCGTACTTAAATAACGTTCTGATGCAGAAGGTAAGATTGCGACGATTAATTTATCTTGGAATTCAGGTAGTTTTGCTAAGCGGTCAGCCGCTGCCACTGCAGCACCTGAAGAAATACCCGCAAGAATACCTTCTTCAGCCATTAAGCGACGAGCGGTCGCGATTGCGGTATCGCTATCTACAGTTTCTACGCGATCAATTAATGATAAATCTAAGTTTTTCGGAATGAAGCCCGCACCGATACCTTGAATTTTGTGTGGACCCGGTTTCACTTCTTGACCAGCAAGGGTTTGGGTGATAACAGGTGATTCTGTTGGTTCAACCGCGACAGAAGTGATTTTTTTACCGTGATCGAGTTTGATTGCACGAGAAATACCGGTAATTGTACCACCGGTACCCACACCAGCAACCACAACATCGACTTTACCTTCAGTATCTTTCCAGATTTCTTCACCAGTCGTTTGACGGTGAATGTCCGGGTTAGCCGGGTTTTCAAATTGTTTTAGCATCACATAATGATTTGGGTTAGATGCCACAATTTCTTCAGCTTTGGCAATCGCACCTTTCATCCCTTTTGAGCCTTCAGTGAGCACAAGATTCACGCCTAAACCACGTAATAAACGTTTACGTTCAAGACTCATGGTTTCAGGCATGGTTAAGGTAATTTTATAACCGCGCGCGGCAGCGACATAAGCTAAAGCAATACCGGTGTTACCGCTGGTTGCATCTACAATTTCTTTACCCGCGGTTAAAATGCCGTCTTTTTCTGCTTGCCAAATCATATTGGCACCAATACGGCATTTCACGCTAAAGCTTGGGTTACGACCTTCAATTTTTACGACAACGTTACCATTGTGTCCGAAGTGTTTTAAACGAACTAATGGCGTATTACCGATTGAGTATGAGTTATCTGCATAAATTGTCATTTTACTGTCCTTTTATATTTTGGAATGAGTTGATGCAGTAGTTATAACACCGGTTTTTATATAAAAAAAATAGTTAATAGCTATATTTTATAACTAAATGCTATTTATTCACGATGCTATTTCCTGAAGGCTTAATTTCCGTACTCGTAGAACGTGTCACAATTTGTGTTGAACCTGAAGTGCGGTCAAAATTCATATCAAATTTTAATTGTGAGCGATAATTTTCGACCCACATTACGGTTGCACCACAGACCGCCACAGGAATAATCACTAAGTTCACGATTGGCAATGCTGTACAAAGGGTAATTAATGCCCCGAATGTCAGACTTTGAGATCGTCTTTCGCCTAATGCATTTTTCATAATGCCAAAAGAAATTTTATGGTTATCAAACGGGTAGTCACAATACTGAATCGCCATCATCCAACAGGTAAATAAGAACGTCAGCACAGGAATAATGGTTTGTCCGATAACTGGGATAAAACTCAATAAGAACAAGCCCACAAATTTTGGTAAGCTGTACCACAGTTTTTGCCATTCACGATTTAGCATACGCGGCACATCTTTCATAATTTCGGCAAAACCATCATCATTAACGGCTTCACCGGTCAGCATTTTCTCTACTTTTTCTGCCAACAAACCATTAAACGGTGCGGCAATAAAGCCAGAAAGGGTTGTAAAGGCAAAATAGAAAAATAAGAGAATTGAGCCAATAGACAGCACGAGCAAAATCACACTTAAAAAGCTTAACCAATCTGGAATAAAGCTCATCACCCAGTCAATCATCGTGGAGATTTGTGAGACAAATAGCCAGAATAAGCCGGTAAGCAGAACGACGTTAAGTAAAATAGGCATAATCACAAAACGGCGTAGGCCTTTTTGCGTAATAAAATGCCAACCCATTACGAAATGATTGAAAGCAGATTTTATTTCATTTTGATCGATCATTATTGTTCCTTTAAATTGAAAAGTAAAAAATACAAAATGTCACAGAAAGACAATATTTTTTGAGAAAAATTCCATCTCATCCCTTTTAATATCTTGTTTGCTTTCCTATTTTTTCACCTGTGGAAATGTGATAGGATTAGCAAAAGTCATTGCGTTAAGGAGCAACAAGAATGGACTTAAATACCATTTTGATTATTTTAGGGGTAATTGCTTTAATTGCCTTAGTGGTACACGGATTATGGTCAAATCGCCGTGAGAAATCAAAATATTTTAAAAGCGCGAATACATTTAACCGCACTTCTAAAAACGGTGAGGTCAATCCTTTTTCGCAAGCTGCTGATCCTAATGCGGATATTCGTTTAACACATCGTGCTCAAGCGGCACAGCCTGTACAACAAAGTGTTCAACCTAAAGTGGTACCACAGACAGCAAGCCAACAGCAATTTAATTTTGATGAGCAGCGCGCTCAAGTGGATGCGCGTCAAATAGAAAAAAGCGTGGATGATATTAAAATCTCTCTACCAAATCAGCCGCCGGTTTATGAGATGAATACTACGCAACCTGCTCCTGCGCCAGCTCCAAAACCTGAACCCGTGGTTTATCCTGAAACAAATGTACAACCAAAACCGCGTGTAGCAGAAATGACAATCGAAGAATTAGAAGCACAAAGCAATGATTTTGATGGTGTGAATTCTTCTTCGCCTGAATTGCGTGAGCAGTTAGCCGAGATGTCATTAAATCCAACTCCAGAACCTGCTCACGAGAACGTGCATTTTAACTATCACGAACCAGTAGAAGTGGAAAAACCAAAACAAACCACGGGTTTTGTTCAACTTTATGTGATTTCAAATCAAAATCGTGAATTCTATGGTCCACAATTATCTCAATCTTTAGAAAACCTCGGTTTTATTTTTGGTGAGCGTCAAATGTATCACCGCCACTTTGATTTAAGTGTGGCAAGCCCAGTGTTATTTAGTGTGGCAAACATTGAACAACCAGGTACGTTTGATTATTACAATATGGTAGAGTTTTCAACTATGGGTGTGGTGCTCTTTATGCAGTTGCCATCACCAGGTAATAATTTGGCTAACTTACGCATGATGATTCGTGCAGCGAAAACCATCGCAGAAGATTTAGGTGGCGTGGTATTGACTGATCAGCAAGAGATTTTTGATGATATGGCTGAGCAGGATTACTTATCTCGCATCGCGTAAAACGCACGAAAAAATAACCGCACTTTGGGCGAGCCGATGGTTCGCCCATTTTAATTCAATGAGTAACCATTAGAGAACATTATGAGCCTTCAGCAACAAATTGATAAATTACGTCAGGATCTTCGTCGTTATGAATATGAATATCATGTATTGGATAACCCAACCATTCCTGACGCGGAATATGACCGTTTATTTCATCAACTTAAAGCCTTAGAAGCCGCCCATCCAGAACTCATTACGGCAGACTCACCTACTCAACGTGTAGGAGCCAAACCGCTTTCAGGTTTTGCACAAATTCGTCATGAAATTCCAATGCTGTCTTTGGATAATGCCTTTTCAGACGAGGAATTTTATGCATTCGTAAAACGTATTGAAGATCGTCTTATTCGTTTGCCTGAACCGCTCACTTTCTGTTGTGAACCTAAATTAGATGGTTTAGCGGTGAGTATTTTGTATGTAAATGGCGTACTGACTCAAGCCGCAACTCGCGGTGATGGGACTACAGGGGAAGATATTACTGCGAATATCCGTACGATTCGAAATATTCCATTGCAACTTTTAATGGACAATCCACCCGCTCGTTTAGAAGTGCGTGGTGAAGTATTTATGCCACATGAGGGCTTTGAGCGTTTAAATCAACACGCGTTAGAGAAAGGTGAGAAAACCTTTGCTAACCCACGTAATGCAGCAGCAGGCTCGTTACGCCAGCTCGATCCAAAAATTACGAGTAAGCGTCCATTAGTATTGAATGCTTATGGTATTGGTATTGCCGAAGGGGTAGATTTGTCGAATACGCATTATGATCGTTTGCAATGGTTGAAGTCTATTGGGATTCCGGTAAACCCAGAAATCCGTTTATGTAACGGCACAGATGAAGTGTTGGATTTTTATCGTGATATTCAAAATAAACGCAGTTCTCTTGGCTACGATATTGATGGTACTGTGTTGAAAATCAATGATATTGCGTTACAAGAGAAATTAGGTTTTATTTCCAAAGCGCCACGTTGGGCGATTGCTTATAAATTCCCTGCACAAGAAGAATTAACTCGCCTAAATGATGTGGAATTCCAAGTAGGCAGAACGGGGGCGATTACACCTGTTGCCAAATTAGAACCAGTATTTGTGGCAGGGGTAACGGTAAGTAATGCTACATTACATAACGGCGATGAAATTGAACGCTTGAATATTGCGATTGGCGATACGGTAGTTATTCGCCGTGCAGGGGACGTGATCCCACAAATTATTGGCGTATTACACGACCGTCGTCCAGCAGATGCGAGACCGATCATTTTCCCTGAAACTTGTCCTGTATGTGATTCTGCCATTGTTCGTATTGAAGGTGAAGCGGTAGCGCGTTGTACGGGCGGTTTGTTCTGTGCAGCACAGCGTAAAGAAGCGCTTAAACATTTCGTTTCTCGCAAGGCCATGGATATTGATGGCGTAGGGGGCAAATTAATCGAGCAGTTGGTGGATCGTGAATTAATTCATACGCCAGCCGATTTATTCAAGTTAGATTTAACCACACTGACTCGTTTGGAAAGAATGGGTGCAAAATCGGCTGAAAATGCCTTAGCCAGCCTTGAAAAAGCGAAAAATACGACGTTAGCACGTTTTATTTTTGCTTTAGGAATTCGTGAAGTGGGGGAAGCAACAGCATTGAATTTAGCCAATCATTTCAAAACCTTAGAGGCGTTACAAAATTCAGATTTAGAAGGCTTACAACAAGTGCCGGATGTGGGCGAAGTGGTGGCAAATCGTATTTTAGCGTTTTGGCAAGAGCCACATAACGTGGCTGTGGTGAATGATCTTATCCAACAAGGCGTACATTGGGATGATGTAGAAGTAAAAGAAGTGGGTGAGAATCTCTTTAAAGGTAAAACAGTCGTTTTAACTGGTACGCTTACTCAAATGGGCCGTAATGAAGCGAAAGCGCTATTACAAGAGATGGGGGCGAAAGTGAGTGGCTCGGTTTCAGCAAAAACAGATTTTGTGATTGCGGGTGATGCAGCCGGTTCTAAACTGACAAAAGCGCAAGAATTAGGCGTGGCTGTTTTAACGGAAGAAGAATTTTTGGCTCAGATTTAACCGTCTCAATCGAAAAAGAACTAAAAAAATGACCGCACTTCATCTCATCTCAAGATTAAGTGCGGTTTAACTTTTCTTCTTAATAAACGATAGCGGACATTTTAAGCTCTTAATTTACTGGCTCCGCGTTCCAGTTGTTTTGCCAAGCATTCTTTTGAAGCAATAATCTGTTTACCAAAACGTTTATATAAACGTTGTTTTAATTTTGCTAACCCTTTCACTTTAGCACTTTTTTCTGCCCCAAATAACTGCTTAATATGGAGTGTCACCTGACCAATCTCTTGTAAGGCTATACCTGTTTTGGCTTTTAATTCGTTTAATTGGAACGTGATTTTTTCCTGTACATTCTGTTCCAATCGTTGTGTTAATTCTGCCGTATCGGCGGTTTCATTTTGACATAACTGTTCAAATTCGGCGATTTCTGTACCGAAATCGAGCTGTAACCCTTGTTCCAGTTCAATTAATACTGCCGTGCCGTATTCCAATTGTGATGTTAATTGCTGTTGGCTCTGAACTAATTGATTTTGAATGGCTTCACTTTGCTCAATACATTCATTTAATGATTGTTTCATTTCTGTTTGTTGCTGTATAGCAGAGGCTTTTAGTGAATCAATTCGTTGTTGAATTTGCTGCATAAGATCTGACATTGTTTGTACGTTTTCCATTTTCTTCTCCTTTGGGATTTTTAACCGCACTTAAGAAAAGTGCGGTCATTTTGTTAGTTATTTTTTGATGATTTGTTTCACATCAACTTCTGTTTTATTCCATTCTTTATCGACTTTACCGATAATTTGAATGTTATCTTGAGGTGCTATCGTTTGACCATTCCATGCTTTTTTGCTGACTTCAATTTGGATTTCTTTTCCACTTGCGTCTTTAAATAAGAAATCCTTTTTACCAATTTGTTTTACAATTTGTCCGTCTAAACGAACTGGAGTGTTATCATTGGCATTTAATGCATCAGCAACGGTTTTCACAATGACGCTTTCATCTACAAAACCTTGTTGAGTGACTTGATTGTTGCCATCATTAAATCCTTGTGCAATTGCGGTGTTATATACGGCAACAGAAGATAATGCGATAGCTGCAACAGTAAGTAATTTTTTCATAGTTTGTTCTCCTAAATAAGATAATCATAAAGTAAGTTGAAAGTTTTGCTTTCAGATGTATTAAATCATTCAAATCTTAATCTTTTCTTAAGTGATTAACATTTTTCAGATTTATTTATCGATTGGGTTGTTTACCTTTCGATGAGTGTATTTAAACAAGAGAATCTTAAGGAAAGATTAAGAGAGGTAAAAAAAATGAAAATTTTTTGAAAATAAAAAAATAGGGCGTTTAAGCCCTACTTTTATGAGAAAAATGTCTTGAAAATCTACCGCACTTTAGCCTGCTACTGCAGGTAAATAACCCGCTTGAATTAAGAATGGCACGATCATGATAGCGACACCAATGACTAACGCAATTACTAAGGTTACGTTTCCACCGATTACACGATAAGGCAGATTTGGATTCGCTTGACGTGTTTTCCATGCCAGTCCGATAGGCAAAATTAAGCAGTAGAATGCACAAAGTAAACCCGCATAGCTTAATGCGGCGATAAAGCCTTCAGGATAATACAAGGCAAATGCAAGTGGTGGAGTGAAGGCAGCAATCGTCAGCGTTAAACGGTTGTGTGGCAATTTGTAACGTTTAAATAAATCGCCTAAACCTTCAAATACTCCTAGCATCACCCCTAGGAAAGAGGTGATTAATGCAAGTGCTGAGAACACTCGCACGACTTCACCCATGATATGAGAGTTTGTGATTTGACGTGTTGCATTGACCAAGCCATTAAGGGTTGGATCCGCTTGGAGTACTTGCACGAATTCATTTTGACTTAATACACCGTGAGTTGCTAATTGCCACACTAAATAAGCGACGAGTGGAATCGCTGTACCAATTAAAATTGCTTTACGGAATTGAGTAACACTGCCATCTAAATAGCTGTTTACGCTGCCCATGATGATATGGAAGCCAAAGGAGGTAAAGAAAATTGGCGCTGCAGAGATCACGAAAGCATAATTTAAAGGTAAGGCCATCAGGTTATCGACAGACACTTTTGGTAACATCATGAATAACACAAAAGCAAAGGCAATTAATTTACCGATGAACAGAATACGGGTGGCACCATCAACACCTCTTGTACCTACAACCACAAAGGCACCGAGTACGACAGTAAATAAAATGATTGAAAGTTCGGAGGAAAGACTTTCAAAGCCAAAAGCCGTTGGTAAACCCGATAATAGTGAGCCGCCACCGGTGATGTAGGCCGCAGAAAGGGCATAAAGTAAAATGAGCAAACTAAAGGTGGCTAAGACGCGCCCTGTGATGCCGAAGTATTTTTCAGCCAGAGTTGCTACGCCATCATTTAATCGCTCGGCTGTTTGATAGACTTCAACAAAAAGTAAACCGCTGTAAACCAAAAGTGCCCATAAGCCGACTAATAAGAAAACGGTGTAACCAAAACCAATACCGGCAGAGGTTAATGGCATCGCGAGCATCCCCGCTCCGATGGTCGTGCCGGCAATGATTAAGGCACTGCCGAATGTTTTGTTTTTTAGCATAAAATTGTCCTCCGAGTATAAAATTGAAAAACGAGGTTAAAGCTGACCGCACTTTTCTTTGTAATGATAGCGGCAAACCGAAAGATAAGAGTCGTTTCCACCAATTTGGATTTGTTCCCCTTCCTTAATGACTTCACCTTGTTCATTTAAACGTAAAACGAAATTGGCTTTACGTCCACAATAACAGATTGTTTTTAATTCTTCTAGTTGATCCGCCCAAGCAAGTAAATACTTACTGCCTTCAAATAGCTCTGCTTGGAAGTCGGTACGCAAGCCATAACAAAGCACAGGAATCTTCAGTTTATCCACGACATCGCTTAATTGATACACTTGTTGTTTCGTTAAAAACTGGGCTTCGTCAACTAAAACACAATGAATTTTTTCTTGTTGTAAACGTTGACTCACTTCGGTAAAAAGGTCACTCGTTGAGGTAAATAAATTCGCATCTTCATGAATACCAATACGTGAAGTGACTTTGCCTACTCCAAAGCGGTCATCAATCGCTGCCGTATAAACCATGGTGTTCATATTGCGTTCACGATAGTTATAGGAAGACTGTAGCAAGGTGGTTGATTTACCTGCATTCATCGTAGAGTAGTAAAAATAGAGTTTTGCCATTATTTAATCACCCATTTCCAGAAATGATAGGCAATGAATCCTGCAACAGGTGGACAGGCTGCGAGCATAAAGGTCCCGTAAGTGGCACCGCCGCCAACCATTTTTCCTGCTTCTGCAAGAGCGTCAACAATATCACTGCTTGGCGTGGTGAAAATCCATGCGCCAATAATCGTAAGCACTAAAAAACAAGCGATACCGGCTGCACGCATGGCTCTTACTTTAATCATATTTTCCATATTTTTTCCTTAAATTGCAGGGAGTTCGGCCATCGCCCAACGAGGTTTGACATCAATAGCGAGATCGCTATGCTGACCTTGTTTTAAGCGTAAAAAGCCCGTATAGGCAATCATGGCACCGTTATCGGTACAAAATTGAGGTTGCGGATAAAACACTTCGCCACCAAGATTTTTCATCATTGAGCCAAGGGTTTCACGTAATTTTTTGTTTGCACTCACCCCGCCAGCAATCACTAAGCGTTTATAGCCCGTTTCTTTTAAGGCGCGTTTGCATTTAATTGCAAGTGTATCCACGACAGAATCTTGGAAGGCAAAGGCAATATCGGCTTTGGTTTGTTCGGTTAATTCACCTTCTTGTTTGATCGCCTGATTAATCGTGTTAGCCGCTGAGGTTTTTAAGCCTGAAAAGCTAAAATCAAGGCCAGGGCGATCTGTCATTGGACGTGGAAACACAAAACGATCCAGCGATCCTTTTTCGGCTAAACGTGAAAGTGCCGCACCGCCAGGGTAATCTAATCCTAATAATTTTGCGGTTTTATCAAAAGCCTCACCTGCCGCATCATCAATAGATTCACCAATCACTTCATATTTACCCACGCCATCAACGCGTACTAACTGTGTGTGTCCACCAGAAACTAAGAGGGCAATAAATGGAAAGTGCGGTCGATTTTTATCAAGCATTGGCGCAAGTAGATGGCCTTCCATGTGGTGTACGCCAATAGCGGGCACATTCCAGGCATAAGCCAGTGAACGCGCGATCGTTGCACCCACTAATAATGCACCCACTAAACCAGGGCCACTTGTATAGGCGATACCATCAATTTGATCAGCGGTTAAATTGGCTTCTTCTAATGCGGCTTTAATTAATGGTGCCGTTTTGCGAATATGATCGCGGGAAGCCAGTTCTGGCACCACACCGCCGTAATCCGCATGCAAGGCTATTTGCGTGTAGAGCTGATTAGCAATTAAGCCTTTGTCTTCATCATAAATCGCGACACCTGTTTCATCACAGGAGGTTTCGATCCCTAAAATACGCATTTTCTTCTCATTTTATTAAAAAAATTGGCAAGGATTTTACCTTGTTTAGCCCACTTAAACCAGTTCAAACGCCAAATTTTCAGCAAATAGGCGATCTTTCCTTTGCTTTTGCAGGGAAGATCGATTAGAATTGCGTCCTTTATTGAATTTGCCGTTCATTCGGCAGTAATAAAAATTTAAAATTGCAATTAAATTAAACTCATTGAGGTGATTGGCTTATGCCTGTAATTAAAGTACGTGAAAACGAATCATTCGACGTAGCTTTACGTCGTTTCAAACGCTCTTGCGAAAAAGCTGGTATTTTAGCAGAAGTTCGCGCTCGTGAATTCTATGAAAAACCAACTACAATCCGTAAACGTGAAAAAGCAACGCTTGCTAAACGTCACGCTAAACGTAATGCTCGCGAAAACGCGCGCAATACCCGTTTATACTAATTTGTAGTATTTTCTAACTCGAGTTAAGACAAACCGTGAAACCTTTTGGGTATCACGGTTTTGTTGCTTTAAACTCATCGAAAAAAGTCACGCAAAATCAACCGCACTTTCGCATCGTATTCAAGGAGGCAAGGCAATGAAAGGCTCAATTCCACGCCAATTTATTGATGATCTGCTCACAAAATCGAATATTGTCGATGTGATTAATGCGCGCGTGAAACTCAAAAAAGCAGGACGAGATTATCAAGCTTGTTGTCCGTTTCATCACGAAAAAACCCCCTCCTTTACGGTAAGTGAAAAAAAACAATTCTATTATTGCTTCGGCTGTGGTGCGAAAGGTAATGCCATTTCATTTTTAATGGATTACGACAAATTAGAATTTGTTGAAGCCGTTGAAGAGCTTGCCGCTTCGGCAGGGCTTGAAGTTCCTTATGAAAAACGCCCAAATCAATTCGGCAATAAACCGGATGTGAGCTATCAAACAAAACGTAATTTATACGATTTGATGCAAGAGATTGCGTCGTTTTATCAAGCTCAACTTCCGCTAAATATACCTGCTCAAAGCTATCTTCAGCAACGTGGTTTATCGCCAGAAATTATTGAGCGTTTTCAAATCGGTTATGTGCCTAATGCTATGGATACAGTGTTACGTCAATTTGGCAAAAACCGAGAAGAACAGAAAAAGCTGTTTGATTTAGGTATGCTTTCTCGCAATGATCGTGGCAATGTGTACGATAAATTCCGTAATCGTATTATGTTTCCGATTCGGGATAAACGTGGTCGTACGGTTGCCTTTGGTGGACGTGTTTTAACAGATGAGAAACCCAAATATTTGAACTCACCCGAAACCATTACATACCATAAAGGTAATGAACTTTATGGCTTGTATGAGGCCTTACAAATCAATGATGAGCCAGAAAAACTATTAGTGGTTGAAGGCTACATGGATGTGGTGGCATTAGCGCAATTTGGTGTGAATTATGCGGTGGCTTCTCTTGGTACATCGACGACCTCGGAGCAAATTCAATTATTGTTCCGTTCAACAGAACAAGTCATTTGCTGCTACGATGGCGATAGAGCGGGACGTGATGCCGCTTGGCGAGCACTTGAAAACGCCTTACCTTATTTGGAAGACGGACGACAAATTAAGTTTATTTTCCTGCCAGATGGAGAAGATCCGGATACTTATATTCGTCAATATGGCAAAGAAAAGTTTGAAGAGTATATTGATCAAGCCCAGTCTCTCACAGAATTCTTATTTGCACATTTAAGTCCACAGGTGGATTTTTCAACGCAAGAAGGACGAGGTAAATTAGTAGCACTCGCGGCGCCTTTAATTCGTCAAATTCCTGGTGATATGTTGCGCTTGTCATTACGCAATATGTTGGCGCAAAAGCTTGGGATTTTTGATCAATCGCAGCTTGAAAGCTTAATTCCAAATCAAATAGACAAAGCTGAACCAAAACCTAAAACGCCACAAAAAACCATTAAGAAAACGCCAATGCGTGTGGTGATTTCGCTGTTATTACAGAATTCACAATTGGTGAATCGTATTTCGGATGTGGGGTTGCAAGCCTTAAAGCATGAAGCGGGTTACGAATTACTCGAAAAATTGACCGCACTTTGCCGTGAGCGAGAGGGCATTACAACAGGACAAATCTTAGAATATTTTCGCGATACAGAATTCAGCAAGCCCCTTGAAATATTGGCGTCTTGGGATCATCTATTAGACGACTTAGAAATCATTAATGCATTCTCTCAAAACTATCGTCGATTGAATATTCAAGCGATTGAACGTGATATTGAGATGCTTATCGCCAAAGAAAGGGCGGAAGGCTTAACTGATCAAGAGCGAGCAATTTTAGTGAATTTGCTCAAGGGAAAAGAAGAGCAGAAAAAACAGTTAGTTAATCCGTCATAACAATGGTAAAATCTCCTGTTCAAAACAAGGGCTTTTATCTTCCAAAAATAACGCAAAACGGGAATAAAAATGGAACAAAATCAACAATCTACCGCAGAGCAATATTCAGAACAAATTGAACAGCTTATGGAATTGGGTCGTACGCAAGGTTATTTAACCTATGCGGAGATTAATGACTTACTTCCGGAAGATCTGATCGATCCGGAATATTACGATAAGTTGTTGCAGACTTTACAGCATGATGCGGGTATTCCGGTTCTTGATGAAGCACCGGAAAGTGATGAAATGATGTTGAATGACACGATTCCGGATGAAGATGCAGTGGAAGAAGCAACGCAGATTTTATCCAATGTGGAATCTGAAATCGGTCGTACAACCGATCCTGTGCGTATGTATATGCGTGAAATGGGTACCGTTGATCTTCTTACCCGTGAAGATGAAATCAGCATTGCAAAACGTATTGAAGAAGGAATTGACGAAGTTCAAACTGCGATTGCTGCTTACCCAGAAGCGTTAACTGAATTATTAGATAATTATGACCAGGTTGAAGCGGGTAATTATCGTTTAGCTGATTTAATCACAGGCTTTGTGGATCCAAATGTTCCAGAAGAGGAAACCGCAAACATTGATGAAAATTTTGCTGATGAAGAGGAAAGTGCCGAATCTGCTGCAGACGTTGATGATGAGAGCGATGAGGAAGATGAAAGCGAAAACAGCTCAAGTTCTGATGACAGTGATTCAGATAACAGCATCGATCCTGAAGTAGCGCGTGAAAGATTTGCGGCATTAAGAGAGCAACACACTAAAACATTAGCAACTATTGCAAAACACGGACGCAGTGGTAAACGCGCAAAAGACCAAATTGCTCTACTCGCAGATATATTTAAACAATTTCGTTTAGTGCCTAAACAATTCGATGTACTTGTTTTATCAATGAAGAATATGATGAAACGTGTACGTTCAGAAGAACGTCAACTACAAAAAGTATTAGTTGATATTGCGGGTATGCCAAAAGATGAATTTGAGGCACTTATTGTTGCTAATGGCAGTAGTGATGCATGGGTAGCAAAAGCATTAAAATCAACGAAAGCTTGGGCAAAACGTTTACCAAAATATGAAGAGCGTATTCGTTTATCCTTAGATAACTTAGCGAATATTGAACAGCAAACTAATCTTACCATCCAACAAATGCGTGAGATTTGCGATGCGGTATCTCGTGGTGAACAAAAAGCTCGCCGTGCGAAAAAAGAAATGGTTGAAGCTAACTTACGTTTGGTCATTTCTATTGCGAAAAAATATACCAACCGAGGTTTACAATTCCTAGATTTAATTCAAGAAGGGAATATTGGTTTGATGAAAGCGGTAGATAAATTTGAGTACCGCCGTGGTTATAAATTCTCTACTTATGCAACCTGGTGGATTCGTCAGGCCATTACTCGTTCTATTGCGGACCAAGCGCGTACAATCCGTATTCCTGTTCATATGATTGAAACGATTAACAAATTAAATCGTATTTCTCGTCAAATGTTACAAGAAATGGGACGCGAAGCCACACCAGAAGAGCTTGCTGAGCGTATGGGGATGCCAGAAGATAAAATTCGTAAAGTGCTTAAAATTGCGAAAGAACCTATTTCTATGGAAACCCCAATCGGTGATGACGATGATTCACATTTAGGTGACTTCATCGAGGACTCAACCCTTGAATTGCCATTAGATTCTGCAACCGCACAAAGCTTGAAAGTGGCGACTCATGAAGTGTTAGAAGGTTTAACACCTCGTGAAGCAAAAGTATTACGTATGCGTTTTGGTATTGATATGAATACTGACCATACACTCGAAGAAGTGGGTAAACAATTTGACGTAACTCGTGAGCGTATTCGTCAGATTGAAGCAAAAGCATTACGTAAATTACGTCATCCAAGTCGTTCAGAAACCTTAAGAAGTTTCTTAGATGAGTAATTATTCATTCATGTAAAAAAGAAAAGGCAGAGAACTCTGCCTTTTTTATTTGATTAAATTTGGTTATTTACCATTAAATCACATTCCTTTAAAATACGCACCTTTCGTCATTTTAAAAAACACAAAAAGGAACTTTATGGAAGAATCTCAAGAACTCGAAAAGCTGCCTAGAGTAGTGACTAGTGTATTAAAAGTGGTATTAAGTTTTTCACTTATTGCTTTGGCTTTAGTATTGATTATTGCTTTAGCTAAAATTACCTATACCTTAGCAATTATGGTGTTTAATACATCAAGCGCAGTGCCTTATGATGTTGCCGAACAAGCCGTGATGTTTTTCTTATATTTCGGTTTTATTGGCCTTATCGTGCAATATTTTAAAAGCGGCTATCATTTTCCTTTACGCTATTTTATTTATGCGGGGATTACCGCTATGTTGCGCCTGATTATTGTGAATCATGAGAGCTCAGTTGATACCATCTTATTCGCAGGCGCGATTTTAATTATGGTTATTGCACTTTGTTTAGTGTTGTATTCCAATAAAATTAAAATTTAAAAGTGCGGTCATTTTGACCGAGGTTTTGGAATGGATTATTCTGGTACAATCCATTCCACTATCCAACTTCCTGTACCTTCAGGGACGAGCGTTTGGGTTAAATAAGGCAAAATAGCTTTCATTTGCTGTTCTAATTGCCAAGGTGGATTAATCACCACCATTCCACTTGCGGTCATACCACGTTGATCGCTATCAGGGCGAATAGCCAATTCAATTTTCAAAATTTTACGAATTCCCGTTGCTTCTAATCCTTTAAAAATGCGTTTTGTTTGTTGACGTAGAACCACTGGGTACCAAATCGCATAAGTGCCTGTTGCAAAACGTTTATAACCCTCTTCGATCGCTTTCACGACGAGATCATAATCTTCTTTTAATTCATAAGGCGGATCAATAAGCACTAAGCCACGGCGTTCTTTTGGTGGAAGTGTTGCTTTAAGTTGTTGGAAACCATTTTCTGATTTTGTGGTGATATTTTTAAATTCTTTGAAATTATTGCGTAATAATGGAAAATCGCTCGGGTGTAATTCTGTCAGTAATGCGCGATCTTGCGAACGCAATAATTGTGCAGCAATCATTGGTGACCCCGCATAATAGCGTAATTCTTTACCGCCATAATTGAGCTTTTTAATGAGATCTACGTAGCGAGCAACCTCTTCGGGTAAATCTGTTCTTTCCCAAAGTCTCCCAATTCCCTCTTTGTATTCGCCGGTTTTTTCTGATTCGTTAGAACTTAAACGATAGCGTCCGACCCCTGAATGGGTATCGAGGTAGTAAAAACCTTTTTCTTTCAATGAAAGATTTTCCAAAATCAGCATTAACACAATGTGTTTTAACACATCAGCATGATTGCCAGCATGGAAACTGTGACGATAACTTAACATGATTTGTCCTTTTGACGTAAAAAAGTGCGGTCAAAATTAACCGCACTTTTAGTATTTAAATCAGGGTTAGAATAATTCTTCTGGTTGCGTTGCAGGAATTGCATCTTTGGTTTTGCCTGTTCCACCATTTAAGCGTTGTTGCAACTCAGGCGGGACATAATAACCGCGCTCTTTCATTTCTGCAATGTAAGTACGTTTAGGCTCGGTACCAACGATAAAGTATTCTTTACGACCACCACCTTCAGAAAGTAAACCAGAGTTACTGTCAATGGTTTTCTCCACTATGTTTGGAGGAAGATCAAGTTGACGTTCTGGTACATCAGAAAGTGCAGCTTTCATATAAGCGACCCAGGCAGGCATTGCGGTTTTTGCACCCGCTTCACCTTTACCTAATACGCGTTTGTTATCATCGAAACCGACATAGGTCGTTGTCACTAAGTTAGCACCAAAACCTGCATACCAAGCAACTTTCGCACTATTCGTGGTACCGGTTTTACCGCCGATGTCACTACGCTTAATGCTTTGAGCAATACGCCAGCTGGTACCTTTCCAACTAAGTCCCTGCTCACCATAGATCGCCGTATTTAATGCGCTACGAATTAAGAAGGCTAACTCACCACTAATTACACGAGGTGCATACTCTTGTTTTGCCGCACCGTCTTTCGCATCGGCCATTAAATCAACAGAACCGTCATTTAATGCTGATGTTTGAAGCTCAGGCAAATCTGGTACGTTCTCTGGTTGCTGGTCACTCTCACCTTCATCTGTATCGGTGTTGCTATTACCTTTAGCGGATTTTAGATTGTCAGGGTTAGCCACTTCTGCGACATCTTTAAAACCATCAATTTTATCTTTGGTTTCACCATAAATCACAGGAATATCGTTACAGGTAATACAAGCAATTTTGGGATTCGCAATAAATAAATCTTTACCGGTATTATCTTGAATTTTTTCGATAAGGTAAGGATCAATTAAGAAACCACCGTTATCAAATACCGCATAAGCACGCGCCATTTCCAATGGAGTGAAGGATGCCGCACCTAATGCAAGCGCTTCACTGGCAAAATATTGATCACGTTTGAACCCAAATCGTTGTAAGAAGTCAGCCGTAAAGCCAACACCTGCAGTTTGTAGTGCTCGGATGGCAATCATGTTTTTGGATTGACCTAAACCTACACGTAAACGCATTGGACCGTCATAACGATCAGGTGAGTTTTTCGGTTGCCACAAAAGTTGTCCTGGTTTTTGAATGGAGATAGGACTGTCTTGCAATACGCTTGAAAGCGTTAAACCTTTTTCTAATGCTGCCGCATAGATAAATGGTTTAATTGAAGAACCGACTTGCACTAAAGATTGGGTTGCACGGTTAAATTTACTTTGTTCGTAGCTAAAACCACCCACCATGGCTTCAATTGCACCATTATCGGAGTTTAATGAAACTAATGCAGAGTTAGCCGCTGGAATTTGACCTAAAATCCATTCACCGTTATCACGTTTACGAATCCAAATCTGTTCGCCTACTTTAACAGGGGATTTACCTGCCCAACGCATTGCGTTAGAAGAGAGTGGCATCGTTTCATTATTGGCTAAAAGTAATTCTGCACCATTCTTACCTAATGCGGTTACCGCTGCTGGAATGAATGGTTCTGAATCAGGTAATTTTTTCAAGAAAGCGACAATGCGTTCATTATCCCATGGGGCTTCACCTTTTTTCCAAAGTGGAGCACCGCCACGCCAGCCATGACGCATATCATAATCGATCAAGTTATTACGTACGGCTTTTTGAGCTTCCGCTTGATCTTTTGAGAGTACTGTCGTGAAAACTTTATAACCTTTGGTGTAAGCATCTTCTTCACCAAAACGTTTTACCATTTCTTGACGAACCATTTCAGTCACATAGTCTGCACGGAACTCAAATTTAGCACCGTGATAGCTTGCTACAATTGGTTCTTTAATCGCTGCATCATATTCTGCTTTGGTGATCTTGTTCTCATCCAACATTCGGCTTAACACCACATTTCGACGTTCTTCCGCACGTTTTGGCGAATACAGCGGATTCATGGTAGAAGGTGCTTTTGGCAAGCCAGCAATGACCGCCATTTCAGAAAGTGTTAATTCATCTAAGTTTTTACCAAAGTAGGTTTGAGCAGCGGCTGCAACGCCATAAGAGCGATACCCTAAGAAAATTTTATTCAAATAAAGTTCTAAAATTTCTTGTTTGCTTAAGGCATTTTCAATTTCAATGGCTAATACTGCTTCGCGAGCTTTACGAATGATGGTTTTCTCTGGGGTTAAGAAGAAGTTACGTGCAAGCTGTTGCGTAATGGTACTTGCCCCTTGAGATGCACCCCCATTGTTGACAGCGACAAAAATCGCACGAGCAATACCGACAGGATCTAAACCGTGATGTTCATAAAAACGGCTATCTTCCGTCGCTAAGAAGGCATCTTGCAGACGCTGAGGCACATTTTCTAATTTCACAGGAATACGGCGTTGTTCGCCGACTTCACCGATCAATTTGCCATCAGCCGTATAAATTTGCATCGGTTGTTGCAATTCGACGGTTTTTAGGCTTTCTACCGATGGTAAGGAGGATTTTAAGTGAAAATACAGTACACCACCGGCGACTAACCCCAGTATACATATCGTTAATAGGGTACTTAATATTAATTTTGCGATCCGCATCGTAAAATTCTCTCTGGTTTAATGAATATTCAAAAAATCAAAATTATGATTTTGGCTGCTAAGTATAAAAGATTAATCCCTTAAAGAATAGGAAAGAATATGGGAATTGCTCATAGAAAGCAGCGAAAACAACAAATTGGTGTGAGTAAACAACAAGATAACCTCTATTTTGTTTGGCTAGATGAATTCCACAAAGTTCAATCTATTTGCTTGAATAGACAACAAAAGGACATTTTTTCTGAGTTATTACCTCATTTATCACAAAAAACTAACCAATGTTGTTTTATCGGCGCCATTTCACCCCATTTTACTTGGTCTAAAACGCTTATTTTACCACAAACACTCAATGCTCAAGAGTGTGAACAACAATGTCGTTTTATTTTACAAAAAGAATTACCGATTCCGTTGGATGAATTATGGTTTGATTATCTGACCATGCCATTAAAACAAGGTTTTCGTTTGGATATCACGGCGATTCGACAAGAAAGCGCCAATGCAGAATTAGCAAAATATTTGCCGCTAAAATTGACCGCACTTGATTTACTGAATCACAGTATTTTACGTGCATTTTATGCCATTTTAGGTCAAGAGCCGACTAACACCTTATTTTTATATCAAGATCAACAAGGTTGTCTCGCCGTTTGTGAACGCTTACAACAACGACAAGTCTTGCAATCTCAAAGTAATTTATCTGAGCTTTATCAACAATTTATCCAGCGTTTTCCTGAAACGATAGAACAGATTTATGTGTATCAAGCGCCCGATATATTAAATTCACACACAATCGAATTACTGCCTCAGGATTGGCTGCGAATCGAAACAGATTTACCTTTTATCGCTTTAGGTAATGCACTGTGGCAAACCGATTTAAAGCTAGTGGATTTATCCTCAAAAATGACTGCACTTTTGCCTCCAAGTAATCGGGAGAGTGGTGATGTTAAGCCTTAATTTATTGCCTTGGCGCTTAGAACAACATCAAAAGGCCTTTCGTCGTTTTATGTGGCAAGGTTTAATTTGGCTAGCTTGCTCAGTTTTGATTGTCGTTGGATTGAATCAGCTTAATGAACAACAAGCACAAATCCTAAATCAGACAAAAGAAAAACTGACACAAATCACTCATCAAGTCCATCAGAAACGTATTCAAGTTCAACAACTACAACGTGATTTGCAAGAAATGAATGAGCTGACAAAAATGGATACAGAATATGTGTATCGCCTGCTTAATTTATTAAGTGAGCTGCCATTAAAACAGGGTGAGTTAGATGAATTTACGCTCAATGCGAAGCAAGTTGCCTTTTCAGGCATGACAGAAAGCCAACGAGAGTTTGAGGAGATACATCAATTTCTCAAACGCCATTTTACAGAGGTTAACTTAACTAAGTTTCAGCCAGTGCAACAGCAGTTATTTTTTCAATTTGATATTCATTTATCGGAGTCTGTGCAATGAGGAACGTTATCAATGAGCTTGTTCAAAAAAGTGCACAAAGTTGGTTTGGGAGATGGCTTCGATTACCTCAAATAGTCCATGCTGCCTTTTGGTTGAGTGCATTAAGTGCGGTCATCTTTTTACCTGTTTTTCGTTATGTTGAAAATAGCAATGAACGACATCGACTTGACGCAGAATTGAGTTTGCAGCAGCAAGAGTGGGATAAACAGGAAAAGATTTTACAAACCTTAAGGCAAAAGTCAGACAGCCGACAACTTTCTCCAGAATTAGCTAATTCTGTGTTGCCGATTAATCAGCATGTACAGGCGTTGTTAAATGGGCGACTTCGAGCGTTGGATTTACGTTGGGATTTTTCTCAACATACTTTGTTGCATTTGTCATTGCAAGGCTATTTTGTCAATTTACAGCAATTTTTGACCGCACTTTTAAACGATGTTCCTACACTTTCTTTAACTCAATTAAACATTGAGAAATTAGATGAAGAGGAAAATGCTTCTATTACATGTGAGTTAATTTTCCAATTAAATAAGGACAAATAATGAAAAAGCTTTTCTTAATCTTGATAGCGTTTTTTTCTGTATCAGCATTTTCGCAAGATCCTTTTGATCGTAAACAAAGAGAACAAACCGAATATCCAAAAGAGGGGCTCACCCTACCGCCGGTGTCGACTTGCGTATATTCGGAGCCGAGACTGGCGGAGGAACGCCCATTGGCTCAGCTACATATTGTGGGAGTCGTGCAATATGGTAAACAGGCAGAAGTGTTATTTAATGATGATGGGCATATTCTGTCTGTTCAAGTCGGCCAGAGGATTGGAAAAGAAGGCTATTTAATCGAAAAAGTGAGTAAAAACAGCGTGACGCTTCAAAGTTATAAACCTGGGCAATGTGAACAAACGACCTCAATCATAATGAGATTTTAAAATGATAAAGCAGAAAATAAAAACAAAGTGCGGTCAGTTTTTAATGTGTTTTTTGATCCTATGGACAACTTACTCAGCGGCAGAAAATCGCGTATTTTCACTTCGCTTAAAACAAGCTCCAATGGTGGCGACACTCCAGCAACTTGCTCTTGAGCAAAATGCCAATTTAATGATTGATGATGAGCTAGAAGGAACACTTTCATTACAATTAGATAACGTAGATTTTGATCGTTTATTGCGTTCTGTAGCAAAAATCAAAGGGCTCTCTTTTTATCAAGAAAATAATATTTATTATTTAAGCAAGCCTTCTCAACATGAACAATATGCAGAGAAAATGACTGAACCTATGGCGATTATCGGAGAAAGTTTATCTAGTGAAACGCCACTTGTGAGTACAACGGTTAAACTGCATTTTGCCAAGGCCTCTGATGTGATGAAATCTTTAACAACAGGGAGCGGTTCTTTACTTTCACCTAGCGGCACAATTACATTTGATGATCGAAGCAATGTATTACTGATTCAGGATGATGCACGTTCACTCAAAAATATTAAAAAATTGATTGCAGAGCTGGATAAACCCATTGAGCAAATCGTGATTGAAGCACGTATTGTGACGATTACTGATGAAAGCTTGAAAGAATTAGGCGTGCGTTGGGGCATTTTTAATCCTACTGAGGCAGCTCATCGTGTGGGTGGAAGCTTAGATGCGAATGGCTTTAGTAATATCAGTAATAATTTAAACGTGAATTTTGCGACAACGGTCACGCCAGCTGGATCATTAGCACTTCAAGTAGCCAAAATTAATGGCCGATTATTAGACTTAGAATTAACCGCACTTGAACGTGAAAATAACGTAGAAATTATTGCAAGCCCTCGCTTACTTACGACCAACAAGAAAAGTGCAAGCATCAAACAAGGGACAGAAATTCCTTATGTGGTGACGAATGGGAAAAATGATACACAGTCAGTGGAGTTTCGCGAGGCCGTCTTAGGATTAGAAGTCACGCCGCATATTTCTAAGGATAATAATATTTTATTGGATTTATTAGTGAGTCAAAATTCCCCGGGGAATCGCGTGGCTTACGGGCAAAATGAAGTGGTATCCATTGATAAACAAGAAATTAATACGCAAGTGTTTGCCAAAGATGGCGAAACGATTGTATTGGGTGGTGTATTCCACGATACGATCACGAAAGGTGTCGATAAAGTACCTTTGTTGGGCGATATTCCAGGTATTAAACGCTTATTTAGTAAGGAAAGCGAACGTCATCAAAAACGAGAACTCGTAATTTTTGTGACCCCTCATATTTTGAAACAAGGTGAAAGAATGGAAATGGCCAAAAAAGAAAAGCATTTTAAGCAAGTTGAAAAAGCAAAAAAATAAAGTGCGGTCAATTTCTCTTATGTTTTCTCATTTTTTTCAATTTAGCTGTGTGCATTGCAAGCGATCTATTCATTTGGGGCGAAATGGATTGTGCAGTCGATGTCAGAAGCAAATTAAAGCTTTCCCTTATTGTGGGCGATGTGGTTCACCCTTACAGCATTATGCAATGGGCTGTGGACATTGTTTGAGAAATGAACCCGCTTGGGATCGTATTGTGATTATTGGGCATTACCTCGAACCGCTTTCTTCACTTATTCATCGTTTTAAATTCCAAAAACAGTTTTGGTTAGATCGCAGTTTATCGCGTTTGCTTTATCTTGCGGTGCGAGAGGCGAGACGAACACATGGACTCTCGTTGCCTCAGGCGATTATTCCAGTGCCGCTATATCATTTTCGGCAATGGCAACGGGGCTACAACCAGGCTGATTTATTAGCGAACTGGTTGAGCCGTTGGTGTCATGTGCCTAACTGTCATCATGTGGTGAAACGGATTAAACATACCCATACTCAGCGAGGTTTAACGGCGAAAGATCGACGACACAATCTTAAAAATGCTTTTGCAGTGAATACCAAAAAATCTTTTCCTTATGAACGCGTTGCGTTGGTGGATGATGTGATTACAACCGGCTCAACGCTGGTAGAGATAGCTAAACAACTTCGAAAATTAGGTGTAAAAGAGATTCAGGTGTGGGGCTTGGCGCGAGCCTAAATTTTTAAAGATAGGATTTATCTATATCTATAAAATAGGAATAAATGTAGAAAAAATTGCCGTATAGGAGTATCATTCTTGATATATTGCATCAAGTATTAGGACTTTATTTATGGAACAAATTTTTATTTCAGATGCTGCACAAGCACATTTTCGGAAACTTTTAGATACACAAGAAGAAGGTACAAATATTCGTATTTTTGTCGTGAATCCGGGTACACCTGGAGCGGAATGTGGCGTATCTTATTGCCCGCCAAATTCAGTTGAAGCGACTGATACTGAAATGAAATACGATACTTTTTCAGCATTTGTGGATGAGATTAGTTTACCGTTTTTAGAGGATGCGGAAATTGATTATGTAACCGAAGAGCTAGGTGCTCAGCTTACTTTAAAAGCGCCTAACGCAAAAATGCGTAAAGTTGCGGATGATGCGCCTTTAATTGAGCGCGTAGAGTATGTGATTCAAACACAAATTAACCCACAATTAGCCAGCCATGGCGGTAAAATCACGTTAATTGAAATTACCGATGATGGTTATGCTGTTCTACAATTTGGTGGTGGCTGTAACGGTTGTTCAATGGTGGATGTCACCTTAAAAGACGGGGTGGAGAAACAGTTAGTTTCGCTCTTCCCGAATGAATTAAAAGGTGCAAGAGATGTAACAGAACACCAACGTGGTGAACATTCTTATTATTAGTAATCGAAGATAAAAAAGGGCGAATCATTCGCCCTTTTATTTTTTAAGCAGAAGATAATTTCTGTAGCAATCGATCCATGGCTCGATATCCGAGCGCTTCAGCTAAATGGGGTTGCTGTATTTCTTTTTCGTCATTTAAATCAGCAATCGTGCGTGAGACTTTTAAAATCCGATGATAGGCTCTTACTGAAAGTCCAAGCTTATTCAGTGCACTCTCAAGGAATAATGCATCTTTATCTTGTAATTTACAGTCTCGTTCAATTTCTTTGCTTGAAAGATACGCATTGATTTTACCGGCTCGAGCAAGTTGAATTTCCCTCACTTTTAACACTTTTTCTCGTACTTGTTGGCTTGTCTCACCTCTATCCCCTGTATTTTGTAAGCTACCTTGTGGCAGAAGCGGTACTTCAATAGATAAATCAAAGCGATCTAAAAATGGCCCCGAAAGTCGGTTTAAATAACGCATCACTTGCTGAGGTGAGGTACGATTATGTGTTCCAGTATAATGCCCAGTTGGACTTGGATTCATCGCGGCAACGAGTTGAAAGCGAGCGGGGAACTGGATTTTCGCATTGGCACGCGAAATAATAATTTCTCCACTTTCTAAGGGCTGTCGAAGTGCATCAAGCACTTTACGCTCAAACTCAGGCAATTCATCAAGAAAAAGTACGCCGTTATGTGCGAGCGATATTTCGCCTGGTTTTGGAATGGTTCCTCCACCTACTAAGGCAGGTAATGAGGCACTATGATGTGGTGCTCGAAACGGACGTTGTTTCCAGTTATGAAAATTTAATTCATTTTGTACTAAGCTCGTAACCGAAGCGGTTTCAATCGCTTCTAAATCCGTCATTTCAGGGAGCAATGCAGTGAGACGGCTTGCCAACATGGTTTTACCCGTCCCTGGTGGCCCTAAAAAGAGTAGGTTGTGCTGACCAGCGGCAGCTATTGTTAGTGCTCGTTTAGCATGTTGCTGACCAATAATATCGGTCAAATCTAAGTGATTTTTAGATGAAAATCCGACCGCACTTTCTTGTGTGAGTAATGAGGCTAAAGGTAATTTTTCTTGATTATTTAAGAATTGCACGACTTCCAAAAGGTTTTTTGCGAAATAAGTCTCTTGCTCTGAGACAAGCGAAGCCTCATTGGCATTTTGATAAGCGATAATGGGGGATCGTTTCGCTTTTTGTGCCGCTAAAATGGCGGGAATCACGCCGTGTACACCGCGTAATTCACCTGTTAATGCGAGCTCGCCAACGAATTCAAACTGTTTTAAACGACTGCCATCAAGTTGATCTGATGCAGCTAAAATACCGATTGCAATAGGTAAATCAAATCGTCCCCCTTCTTTGGGTAAATCGGCCGGTGCAAGATTGACGGTGATGCGTTTAGCAGGATATTTGAACTGGGCATTTATTAATGCACTTCTGACACGATCTTGCGCTTCTTTTACTGTTTTTTCAGGCAGACCAACTAAGGTAAATCCAGGCTTTCCGTTACTTAAGTGCACCTCAATGGTAACAAGAGGAGCTTGTACGCCCATTGAGGCACGGCTATAAACAATGGCAAGAGACATTCAGATTCCTTAAAGTGCAGTCAAAAATAATTAGATTTTCGCACTATAAAAAAAGCACAGAATGAAATCATACATCCTGTACTTTTTTTGCGATCTTGATCGCAGAAATTACTTTTTCTTGATAAAAAACTACGAGAAAAGTGGCGCAAACCAACTATCTAACTTGGCTGCCAACTTATCAATGCCAATTTTGTTTTGTGCAGAAAAGGCTTCGACTTGAATATCACCTTGGAAGGGTAAAATGGCTTCACGTACCATTTTGACTTGTTTGCTACGCGCGCTTTGACTGAGCTTATCCGCTTTAGTTAAAAGTAACATAACCGGTAAGTCAGCAGAAACTGCCCATTCGATCATTTGTTGGTCGAGATCTTTTAAAGGGTGGCGAATATCCATTAAAACAACAAGCCCACCTAAACATTCACGCTTTTGCAAATATTCCCCAAGGGATTTTTGCCACTCGATTTTCATTTTCTCAGGAACAGCAGCATAACCATAGCCGGGTAAATCCACCAATTTACAATTCGGCTCAACCTCAAAAAGGTTGATGAGCTGTGTACGACCAGGTGTTTTAGAGGTTCGAGCTAAGCTTTTTTGATTGGTTAATGCATTAAGTGCGGTTGATTTCCCGGCATTTGAACGTCCCGCAAAAGCAATTTCAATCCCTGTATCTTCTGGGATAGAACGAATATTTGGAGCACTCGTGAGAAAATGCGTTTTATGATAATTCAGTTTAATTTCAGACATAATGGTTCCTTTCATCAATTGACCCTAGCATATCACAAATAGAAAAATTGCTGAAATTGTGAGAGAACATGGGTTCTGTATTATTTAAAGCATCTTTTTAAAAATAGATAGAAATCTTGATGATGTACCGAGTAAAAAGCGCTCCATGTATCGCAAGCGTTATGCGATGTTAGATGATTTGGCTAAAGTAATTGAAGAAAAATTAGAATAGTAAAAGTAAAAAGTGCGGTGAATTTTGACCGCACTTTTTGTTTTATAAGACTTGCAA
>ERZ772805.623-NODE-623-length-38733-cov-7.030276_pt1 | contig 38733 bp, 23 predicted proteins | sample MGYA00511344_ERZ772805 | MGnify/ENA primary metagenome ERZ772805 (study PRJEB29015, sample SAMEA2737730) | human gut metagenome | biome: human gut; feature: human-associated habitat; material: faeces | place: China | collected 2012 ...
CCGGCATTGAGCGTTGAAGCGCGAGAGCCCCGTGCACGTCCTTCGCGACGACGCGGGGCTTTCCCGTGGCGTGCAGGCTTGAGAGATGACGAACCCCGCACGGCCCCTTCCTGTGCTACCTTGTTTCTTATCCCGCATCCAATCCGTCGCCCCGCACAAGGAGGTGTTGAGGTCGTCCATGCTTGTCAAGGAAAGCCTGAAGTTGCACAGCGCCGAACAGCTCGAGATCAAGCAGGAAATCGAGATCGACCCGGAAGTGACGAAGAGCCGATACAGCGTTGAGAGCTACTTCTTCTTTCCGGCGGCGCTCTACATCAATAAAGAGACATACAGCGAAGCGGACTTTCGTCGTCCGCTCAAGAGCTACGTGCGCCTTCGCCTGCCTCGTTTTCCGCTCTCCGACTTCATGGCGAAGGGGGAGGAGTATCTGCAGCTCAAAGCGCTTCTCGCCGATCCTTCGACCTCCGTCAAACAGCGCGAGGCCGCTCTGAAGCGCTATGCGCTTCTCATCAAGGGGGCGTTCAAGCGCCGCATCAAAAAACTCCTCGAATCGGGAACCGAAGAGGAGGTGACGGCGTTGGTCGAGGAACTGCGAAGCGTGATCGCGGCGAGTCGTCCGCTTCTTTTGTCGGCCGCCGACCCGCAGGAGCCCGCGCTCGCCGTGACGGCGCGCGCCGCGGACGAATACCTCGCGACCATTCTCGAGTATCACGGCAAGCGCCTTCTCTCGCGCTTTGACGGCGGCCTCAAGGCCTTTCTCACCGAAAACGCGCTTTACCGCGAGAAGTTCTATCCGGAGAGCGCCTCCTGGCAGCGCCGTGAAGACGTGCTCTACCGCTGGCGTTCGCTGAAAAAATTCATTTCGAGTCAGCTCTTTCTCACCGTGAAGATGCGCGAGGGCAATCCCTGGCTCTTGCAGTCGCTCTACGGGATCGCCGCCGCGGTCTCCATGATCTTCGCGACGGTCGTGGCCTTCGTCTGGCAGGGCAAATACGGAGCGCTCTCGTGGAACCTCTTTCTCGCGCTCGTCATCGCCTACATCTTCAAGGACCGTCTGAAGGACTGGATGCGTACGCGCCTGGCGAAGCTCTTTCGCCGGTGGCTTCCGTCTCGCCGTCAGCTCATCTACGCCAACGACGGGCGCAGGGTGGGCGTCTGCCGCGAATCCTTCGACTTCGTGAAGCGCGCCGAGGTGCCGCCCGAAATTCTGGCGCTTCGCACGAAGGCCCACTACGTGCCGTTTGCGCAGGAGGAAACCGAGACGATCTTCCTCTACCGCAAGGACGTGGAACTTCACAACGAGTGGATCCATTCCTACGAGAACCGCTCGTCGCTCTACGACATCACGCGCATCGGCGTGATGCCCTGGACGAGCCACATCGACCTGCAGTTCGAAGAATTGCCGTTCGTCGATGAAGACGACGAACGCGCCCACGGACCTGTCGCAAAGCTTTACCACGTCTATCTCGTGCGTAGGATCCGCGTGGAGAGCCCCAAGCACGAGCGCTTTGAGGTGACGAGACTCGTGCTCAAGCACGACGGTCTTCTCTGTCTCGAGCGCGTCTGCGCGTCGGCGAAGGTCTGAGGAGGAGACTCGGGCGACGAAAAAGCTGCGCTGTCAGAAGACGTTTTAGAGCGTCGCGGACTCTTTGGGAGCCCGCGCCGTTTTTCGCGATAATGTCCGTTTCTGGGGAGAAAACGCGCCGAGGAATCGGCTGTCTTCTCCGAAGAAACCGACGTAACCCCAACGGAGAAGAAAGTGGCCAAAGAGATCGAACGAAAGTTTTTGGTGAAGGGCGACGCTTGGCGCAGTCTCGCCGAAGGCGTTTCCTACCGCCAGGGCTATCTCAACAGTCAAAAGGAGCGTACGGTGCGCATCCGCACGGTGGGCGAGAAGGCCTATCTCACCGTGAAGGGCCCGACCCGGAGCGTGACGCGCACGGAGTTCGAGTACGAGATTCCGTATGAGGATTGCCTTGCCATGCTCGAGGAACTCGCTGAAAAGCCAATCATCGAAAAGAAGCGCTACCGCATCCCCGCAGGGTCCTACGTCTGGGAAGTGGACGAATTCTTCGGCGTGAACGAGGGCCTGATCCTCGCCGAAATCGAACTCCCTTCGGAAGACGCCGTTTTTGAGAAACCCGACTGGATCGGCGAGGAAGTTTCGGGCGATCCGCGGTACTTCAATTCGAGCCTCGTTGCGAATCCGTATTCCGTTTGGAAGAAATAAGCAAAGCTTCGATTGTCATCCGCACAAATCCCAGAGGTTTTCTTTTCGTCTTGCGGCGATACTTTCCTTATGCGAAATCCATAAAGGAGGGTTTTCTATGCAGATGCTCAAACATACCGTAGCCGCCATGGCGATTCTCACACTCGCGGGCGGCGCATTGGCGGCGGACCGCATGCTGACGGCGGACGTCGTCGTGGTGGGCGCCGGTTCGGGCGGCCTCACGGCGGGCGTGGCCGCGACGGACGCGGGCCTCAAGACGATCGTTCTCGAAAAGAACGCCGTCGTCGGTGGCGGCGGCAACTACATGGAAGGCACCTTCTTCGTGGGCTCCGCCCTGCAGAAGGCCGACAACATCGGCGTGACGCCGGAGCGCCAGTTCAAACGCGTGATGGACTTCCATCACTGGCGCATCAACGCGAAGGCCCTGAACAGCTGGCTCAAGAAAACCGCGGGCGTCTACGACTGGCTCGCCGACCACGGCGTTCATTATGAAGCCGTAAAGACCGCCTTCATCGACGGCAACCGCACCTGGCACATGTACAAGGGCGGTCACGGGACCGTTCTCGTGCAGGAATTCGCAAAGCGGATCAAGGATAAGGGCGGCGAAATCATGACGAGCACGCCCGCCACCGAACTCATCATCGAAGGGGGCGTGGTGAAGGGCGTGAAGGCGAAAGCGAAGAACGGCGACACGCTCACGATCCGTGCGGATTCGACCATCATCGCGACGGGCGGTTTCTCCGACAACAAGGAAATGGTCAAGAAGTATCTGCCGTACGCGGGCTATGAAAGCGCGGGCTCGCCCGGCCGCACGGGCGACGGCGTTCAGATGCTCGAGAGCGCCGGCGCGAAGCTCGTCAACATGAACGTCTGCATGCAGGCGGGCCTTTGGTTGAAGGGCGTTCCGACCGACCTGCAGTTCGGGAAGGACGGCGTCACGAAGGCCGAATACGTGCGGCTTCTCGCCGCGCTCTTCCAGCCCTATCTCAAGACCTCTTTGAAGGGCGACCGCGTCGCGGACGAAACGCTTCCGCTCGAATACATCTCGAACGCTTTCGAAGAAGTGGGCGGCGAAGGCTTCGCAGTATTCGACGACAAGACCCGCGAAGAAATGATCAAGGAAGGGCTGCCGCGCGGCTACTTCGGCATGGTCACTCCGGGGACGAAGTTCACGAATTTCGATGAGCTCTTTGCCCGCGGCGTGAAGGACGGCTTCTGCTACAAGGCCGACACGCTCGAAGAACTCGCGAAGCTCACCGGCATGGATCCCAAGCGCCTCAAGGCGACGACGGAGCGCATGAACGAACTCGTCAAGCTCGGCAAGGACGAAGACTTCTACAAGGACGCGCAGTGGCTGCGCGAAGTGAAGACCGGTCCCTTCTACGCGATCAAAGGAAGTCTTCGCACCTACGCCACGACGGGCGGCGCCGACGTGAACGAGCACTTCCAACCGCTGGACAAGGACGGAAACGTCATTCCCGGTATCTACGCGATCGGTCAGGACGCGGGCGGTCTCTATTCCGACTCCTACGACATGCACATTGCTGAAGGGACGGCGAGCTCCTGGGCCATCTGCGGCGGCAAGATCGCGGTGGACCACATCGTCGCGAACCGCAAGGCGAAGTAAGTGTCCCGCACTTGCGGACGCATCGTCCGCAAGTCTTGCCAACAACAAAACGAGCCGTTCGCCTACGGGCGGACGGCTCGTTTTGACTCGATTTATCTCAGTCAGCGATTCTTTTGATTCGTCCCGTGGTGTTGTCCATGCGGAATTTCATGATGTCGCCCGCGACGATGTGTTCAGCAACGGCGACAGCTGTCTTCAGGTCGACGGCAAACCATTCGGTGGGGCGATAGGGTTTGCCTTTCGAGCTAATTAACGTCATGTTGATTCGCTGCTTCGCAAGAAACGCGTGAATGAGGTGTTCCACTTTTTGAGGATTGAGATTGAAGCAGTCAAGCGAAGCCAAAATACGAACCGGCGCTTCGAGGTAGGTCGGGTCATTTTCGGCGTTCTTGACACGTTCCTGCACGCTTTGCGACGAATAGCCTATTTTGACGAGCCGCCCTTGACACTTGAGTTCGGCAAGCTCTGGGGCTTTCGTTTCACTCGCGAGGACGTAAATGCAACCAGTGGGGCGGTCGCATTGAGATATTCCAGCTGCAGCCCGGTCGAGAAGGTCGAAGTCTTCTAATTGCACACGACGTCCGTGAGGATCTTTATAAAGTGCGCGAGCGAACGAAAGCTTTAGGATGTTCGTTTCCACACCATTTTCAAAGATTACACGGTAGCGCGGATTGTCGCGTCGGGCTCCGTCTTTGGAGTCCTCCAAGATCGAGTCGACTAAGCACAGCAGACCTCCGAGGATGAAAAGGTCCCCCACTTCAACCATCGTTTCATTCTTAAAGCGAAACGTTTGGGCTTTCCGATTTAGGATGTCGCGCTGCGCATCATGAAAGCGTTTTTCAAACTTGAAGAAATCCTCACAGGGTTTGCGCGAGGCAATCTCCGCGGGGAGGTTGCGCAAGTCTGGCTTGGCTTTTCCAACGTGCTCAAGGTGAAAAATCGAACCGTCAATGCCGCCTAGGAGTCCTGAATTATCGTTTTGGAGAAGATCATCCAATGAACGGAAGGTCTGCTTTTGGGGTTCTTGCGTTACTTTTTTTAAAGCCGACGTCGGTAGTTTTGCTTCGAGCAAGCCGTGACGGTCGTGTTGTTTCACTGCGTTTTTGAGCTCCGGTCGCGAACGAAATGCGGAGAGCCGCGCAGCAAGTAACTTTTCCTGAAAATCAGTTGTTTCGATGCTTGGTATGCGTCCCGTACGTTCGTAGAATTCGACGATTCCCAAAAAGTTTTGCTCGTGCGTTGAGAGTGCAACGTTTTTCTTCGCAAGAGGTTTGACGTCTTTGATCAAACCAAATGTGTCGGCGACACCCGAGAGAATGTCCTCGAAGGTGTTGGGTGCGGTGAAACGCATTGTCATGCACTAGCCCCCTGTAGCATTGCCAAGCGTTCTGCCTGTTTGCGACGCACAAACGCCAAAACTTCCCCAAGGCGACGTTCATAAGGATCATTCGACTGCGGCGACGGTTCCTGTTGGTGTTCAGCGTAAAACTCTTGAACGTTCGGCCAAAGCAACACTGCTTCTTCTTCGGACACACCGGCGCGATTGGCTGTGACGGTGTCCTGAATGGTTTTCAGCATAGGCGCATCTACCGATTTTGAGAGAATTTCATAGGCCCCCTGGAAGGGATTGACCGAAGCAATGAGGTCGATATTGAGCTTCTCTATGTTGATGAAACGCTCTCCGACCTTCAGAAACTCTGAAGAGCGCTTGTTGGGATCGCGTTCCGTCATACCGGCTTCAGCGTCGTCATCGTGAACTTCACCAGTGGTGACTTCGTAACCAGACGGCAGTTGGTCCCCCGAAATCAAACCACCGTTGCTGTGAATCACCATTTCCGTATGAGCTACGTCGGCGACATATTTTTGTTCTTCGGGAGTGAGGTCAGGGTACAGTCGCGTGACGATTTTGGGTAAGAGCGCTTCGTTGAATACGCGCGGATCAACGGTATTGGTGAGGACAGGAGCGATGGTCTTTTGGTCCTGAATCGTCGCTGTAATCACGTCCTGGATGCCACCTTCGCTCAGGATCTTCGCAACGCGTGGAGAAACTGGGTTTGATGTATCGTCGATCACGATGGTGCCGGGGGGCAGTTGCTCATTTTCTTGAAGGAGCGAACGCGGTTTAAATGTGATGTTGGGTGCAAGTACCTGCTCCATCAACAAAGAAACCGTGATGGCCTTGAGCATGTTGTTAACGGAAGTTCGGACGTCATCGTCTTCGGCATCAGGTTGCGCAATGAGGTTGGTGAATTGCGCATGCGTTTTGCCTTCGCAGTCACGGGTAGCTCGTCCAATGATCTGAATAATTTCCGTGAGTGACGATCGATAGCCAATGGTGAGTACGTGCTCACACCATGGCCAGTCGAAGCCCTCTTTCGCCATGCCGAGCGCAATGATGACATCCATCTCGTCAGCAGAACGAATGTTGCGCAGGTATGAAAGGACGTTCACGCGCATGGCGTTGTCGGTGACAAGATCTGCCACGCGGATGCGTTTTCCCTTGTGCGTTAGGACGGTATAAATCCCGGTCTCAGGGTCTTGTGATTCCACGGTTCCTAACGTGTCTATGATGCGATCGACTTCGTCGAGCTTGAAGCCGGTCGACTCCATAGAATTGACATTCGGTATGTGTACGATCGTCTTCCTATCGGGATCGAGCACTTCCTTCAACGCGTCGAAGTACCGTCCCTGATAGAAGTGGTAACCAATGCCGAGGGACTTCAGGTACTTGTAACCGTTGAGTTGCTCGTAGTACGTGTACGTAACCTGAGTGAATTTCGCTTCATCCTCAGGACGCAGAATAGGAACGGCGTCTCCTCGGAAGTAGGACCCTGTCATCGCAACGATATGTGCGGACGAGTTCTTCATCAGGTCATCGATGATGCCGCCCAAAATATTGCCGTCCTCGGCCGATGTGTGATGGAATTCGTCTATGGCAAGGAGAGCATTATCGAACTTCGAGGCGTCATGAATCCTCTCGTAGGCGAAGCGGAGCGTCGCATGCGTACAGAGAAGATAATGCTCTTCCTTTTGGGTCATGAATTCCCAAACTCGTTCCACCTTTCCGTCATTGCCTGGCGTGCAGAGGTTGTATCGAGGGTTCACGTGCCAGTTGGCAAAAAAGCCGTGCGAGACGAGATCGGTATCTCGAAACGAACCACCAATGGACATTTCTGGCACTGCCACAATAACTTTTTCAAGTCCTTGCTTGAGGACTTTGTCGAGCGCCAGAAACATGAGGGCACGCGATTTACCACAGGCGGGCGGGGCCTTGAGGAGCAGGTATTGCGCGTCGCGCTTTTCGTACGCGCGTGCCTGCATTTCACGCATTCCCATCACGTTTTGTCGGGTGCTCGCTCCCGTTTGAGCGTATCGGACTGTAAGGAGGTCAGGCATGGGAATCCTCGTTAAACAAGCAGGTATCGTCTTCACCCGTCACGAGTTTTTCGTAACGAGCAAAAAGATGATGCAGGCGATCCTCATCACTTTCGAAAGGTCTTTTACGATAGAGTCGTTCTATCGCAAGGTCTAGCTCGAGGTGAGCTTGTCGGAGATCTGAGGGCATTTTATCGGGATCGTATAGTTCTGCAAGATTTTTTTCAGGGTAGGACTCTCTTATCATCAGCACAGTCTGAGCCAAATTTTCGATGATTTTCTTTTGCGATGGTGAAATCTTTGGTAAGGGGAAGGTGTTAAAGCAGAGATCTCTCGAATAACGGTAATCACTCTTTAAACGACCGCAGACAGCTCTCATCCATGACATATGAATCTTAGATTCTAAAATAGCAAATTCGTAGAGAGTTCCAAGAGGGATGGTGTAACACGAGTCGGAAACGATAACATCTCTTCCAACAAATCCAATTGGTAGATATTCACGCCTTTCTGAGGAAACTCTAGGAATTACGATTGCACTTGATGGGGGTGTGTCAAATCGTCTGTCTTGGAAAAGGTGAGGGGTTGCGGTAGCTTTTTGTGTAGCAGACTTTTTACTTTTTTGCCGAAATTCTCTGCATTGATCTAGACGCTGAGCTATAACTGGAATTTGAAGCGTTGTTGAAGGGGCGTTCACTAGCCAAAGACAATGTCTCGGCAGGTTCCTAATCAATTCCTTAGAACCGATGTATTTCTTTAGATAAGGAACTAGATCGGGGATATTTTGCAACTCTTGGTATTCGTCGTTTTCAACAATTAGATTTCCGTCATCGGTTGCTTGGTTTCCTAGAACCATGGCAGTGATTGGTTGGAATGGCTGATCACGCTTTTCAACAAAAAGATTTTTATTAAAGTCTAATAACAAACCGTTTATCTGTTTGACGTAGTGCAGAGTTGGCTCGGAATTTACGGTTTTGTATTTATATAATTTCTTTTTTGTGCCATTAGATGCAGAAAAGCCAACTATAATGCAGTAAACTGCAGCTACATTTTTTGATTCGTTAGACCATTTAAAGGTTTGATGGGCGAAATCTATTTCTATACCTCTGGTAAAAAGCGTTCTCCAGAGGGGGATTACTTGTTCTCCCTGACAGATCGAGTTGGTGGATACAAATGCAGCTTTGATGTTACGATGTCGTGCTCTCAACATCCACTGAGCAGCACATAGATACCAGCCACACACGTAGTCTAGGTTAGCCCCGTCCTGAATATCCTCAACCCAAATGGCAAGGTCTTCTTGCTGTTGTTCAGTTCTAGATGGACGACCTACAAAAGGAGGATTTCCGAAAATATAGTCAATATTATCGATAGGAAGTAGAGAACTCCATTCTTCTCGGAGAGCGTTTGCGCAAATGATGTTGGCGGAATCTTTCAGTGGAATGGAAGGGAAATTTTCTCCGAAAGATTTGCTGAATTCTGTATTTGTAACGTGCTCCATGAGCCACATGGAAACGCGAGCAATGTCGACGGGAAATTCTTCTATTTCTATTCCGTAAAATTGATTAATAGATACTTGAGAGATTACGCCTTTCCAAAGATCGAAGAATGCTAGGGATTCTTGTTCTTTTTTGTAGATTTCTTTTGCGGCGATGAGTTCTAATTTCTTGAGTTCTCGGAATGTGACAATTAGGAAGTTGCCGCAACCACAAGCGGGATCAAGAAATCTAAGTGAGGCTAATTTTGTTTGGAATTCTTTTAGTTTTTTGATTTTATGGGTGGATTTGTCAGTAAGTAATTTTTTGAGTTCATTCTTTAAATCGTCAAGGAAGAGTGGGCCAATGACCTTGAAAATGTTTTTCTCGCTGGTATAATGTGCGCCTCGTTCGTGCCGTGCATTTGGATCCATAACGGCTTGAAACATTGATCCAAAAATAACTGGTGAAATCTCACTCCATGTGAGATGGGCGCATTCAAGAAGGATTTTGCGAGATCTTTCGTTGAAATTTGGAATCTGGATTTTTTCGCGAAAAAGTCCACCATTGACATGAGGAAAAGAAGAGAGAATGATGGTTTCTTTTTTTCGATCTGGGTGATCTGATGGCGTATCTAAAATTTTAAAGAGACGATCAAAGAAATCCGCCATATCGGAACCGTTAGTTTGTGTAATGGATTCGATGGCATCTGTTAGTTGTCCAGGTTTAGGGAAAATTCCGGTATCTTCAGCAAAGAAGCAAAAGAGAAGGCGCGTCAGAAAAACATTCAAATGATGCAGATTGTTTTTGTCATAGTGATTCTGTGCTCGGATGACGTCGTAGAGCCGGCCCATCTTATCGCACGCCTTCACATCAGCAGGATGTTCGGTATATACAAGGGGCTTTTCGTACAGCCCCGTAAGAGGAAGGAAAAACTCGTAGTTTTCGCGAAAATCCCGATAGGTAAATGAGGTCCAATCGTCAACCCGACGGTCGTAAGCCACCACTTCTTCAAAGTCCGTAGCAAGAAAGAAACGGATCTGGTGCTTTGCAAGACGACCATCGTTGAGCAAAGGACGCAATTCAGCTTGTAAATCAGTGCCTACCGGTGCAGGATGAAAGTAGATTTGTTTTGTAAGTGCGAAATCACCTAAGGTGAGTGCCACATTACGGCTACTGTTAGGTTCCATCAGGCGCTTGATGGTGGTGGTGGAAAACTTCAGTGCCTTCAGGAACGAACTAAAGAAGTCAATAGGATCGGTTAGATCGATGAGCTTTTCAAAGCCCTTAATGATGGTTGAATGGTTGAGCGAAGCCATAGAAATCTTCTACCGTGCTTACATAAAGCGGTTGGAAAAGGGTAGGGTCTGATGTTACCGAACGTAGAATCAAAGATGGGTATTGACTGCTGGAATGGGGACAACCCAGGGTTCGATGGTACGCAATTAGTTCCGGAAGAGTGCAAAAACGCAGACTCTGCGAAAGAACAATGCCTCATTATACGGAACGATTTTTAGTGAAACGACGAGTTCCTAGGCCACCTGTGACTGCAAGCTCGCGGTGGATCACATTGTCGAGAACCGCAAAGCGAAGTAAGCGTTCCGCGCTTGCGGACGTATCGTCCGCAAGTCTCGCCAACGAAAAACGAGCCGTTCGCCTTCGGGCGGGCGGCTCGTTTCAATGGAAGCTACGTTATGGATCCGGCGGCTTCCGGCGCCGATTTTCGTCCCTTGGGGGCGGTGAGAAGGAAGGAACTCAAGGCGCAGAGCGCGCCGATCACGATCATCGCGACCATGACGCTCTCGATCCCGTAGTTGTCGGCGACGATTCCGAGTACCGGCGTGAAGATCCCGCCGAGACTCGTCGAAAGTCCCATCGTGACGCCCGAGGCGAAGCCCACGTTCTTCGCGAGATAGGATTGGCCGAGCACGACGAAGGCGGCGTAGGTGCCGTTCAAGGTAAAGCTCACGACGGCGAGGAGCGGGAAGACCCACCAGACGGAGGGGGCAAAGTAAATGAGCGCGAAGGCGGGCGCCATGAGAAGGTAGCCGAGCTTGCAGGCGCGAAGGAGCCCGAAGCGGTCGGTGAGCCACCCGCCCGCGAGCGTCATGAAGGCTCCGCAAAGCGACAGGAAGGTGAGGAGCGTGCTCGAAAAGGCTTCGCTGATCCCGAACTTGTGGATGCAAAAGAGCGGAATGAAGGAGAGGATGCTCGTCGCGGCGACGCTTCGGAAAAGAATGACGAGCGAAAGGCGCGCAAAGCCCGGCCAGTCGTTTTCGCCTTCCGTCTCGGAGGGCAGGGCATCCTTCGCGTTCGCGTGCTTCTTGACCGCGACCGAGGGCAGGCTCTTGAGCATCTTCGGAACGGCCCAGAGTAGGAGCGCGGCGGTGGCGACGCCCCAGACGGCAAAGAGCACCGTCCCTTCGGTCCCCCAGGCGGTCAGGGCCGCCGCGGCGACGAGCGGCCCGATCCCGAAGCCGATGTTGCCGCCCACGGAGAAGATCCCCATGCCCGTGGCCTTTCGCTCTGACGTGCGGTTGACGAGCTGCGCCGCGACCGGATGGAAGATGGAGCTTCCGAGTCCCATCACCGTGACGGCGAGGAAGATGAGCCAGTAGTTCGTCGCAAGGCCCGAGAGCCCGAGGCCGATCCCGCTCGTCAGAATCCCGAGCGAGAGAAACCAGTTCTTCGTGCTCTTGTCGGCCCAGAGCCCGAAGATCGGCTGCACGAACGAGGAGAGGCAGGACGACGCGAACATGAGTCCCGCCACTTCCGTGTAGGAGAGGCCGTTGTGCAGCACCAGGAAGGGAAGGACCGCGGGGAGGGCGCCCGGGGCCAGGTCCACGCTCAGGTGGCCGAGCGAGAGAAGATAGACAAAGAACTTTTTCATGCCGTCCTCAAAGGTGAATCAGCTTAAGAAGTCTAGCCGATCGAGGAACTGGTCTTGGTTTTCCCGCGTTGGTTGAGACGACAGACGGAACCGTAGAAAAGACTATTAGAGAATAAATATTTCACTTTGCTTTTTGATAACTACGGTGATTCTGTTGGGAGTATCCAGCACCATACTGTATGAAGTGAAAGGTCCCTATCCTCAACATATGTTTCATCTTTTATAAAAGATGAAACATGTCCAGGAAGTGTTCACCTAAATCATGGAAATGTTACGTAGATAAATAACTCATTTCTTTGAATTGGTAGGTATATCAAATTTTTCGTTTTTGCGAATATCTTCCATCCATTTTTTAATCTCGGGGAGTGCATCGGGAATATGAGATTCGATATGATCTGAATTTAAGCAGTACATAAAACACAAAACTTCTTTACATGTACGCTGTTTTTCATTTTCTGAAATGAAACGTTGAAAACTTAGGTTGTCCTGTATTGCATAAACACGAGTTTCGAAATGGCTTTCTCCGTGAAGCACGAGACGATACATTAGATTTTCAAAATGCCTGGAATAATCCCCCAAACTTTTTATAACCTTTGGATCAAAAGAGACTTCTGCTATTCCTGTCCCATAGATAAAGGTGGAGAATGCTTCTAGTGCGCGGCGCATAGAATTACCGATAACTAAATCTAAGCCCTGAGTATTTCCTATTGCATAGTTAAAAATCATGTGCAGTAGATCTCGATATTCATTAACTTTTTTTAGTGGATCTGACAAGGTTTGCCCTTGTAACTCAAATGATTTTCCTTTTATGGATACACCAATTCCATGTTTCTTGAATGATTTTTCTATCTCGTCAACTATTTTTTGTAAATCAGAAAATGTAGATAAATCGTGTGTCAAAAACAGGATTTTACTTTTTATGTTGCCTGTGATAATTTTATGTGTCTGGTGCCTCAAGAAGGAACTTATGCCAACTTTGTTTTCAAAATCGAAGCTAGAGATTGGGTCGTCAATGACAATCAATTCCTCATCTTGATATAGTCTTTCAATGTCCTGGTTTGATAATATCTGAGTGAAAAAGTAGCATAAAGCAATAATATTTCTCTCGCCTAAAGACACGTTTTTGGGTTTGACATCTTTCCCGTTTGATTTTAAGTAAAACTTGTTATTTTTTAGTTCGATGGAGAGTCGACCATGTGAGAAAAACACGTAGTCAAGTGCATTATTTATGTTGTCAATGGCCAGCCCAACATTTGACTTTTTTTGCTCAAGGGTCTTTAAATTCTCTGAGGTTTCTTTTACCTTTTTCTGCTTGATTTGTAATTGATTTTCTGCGGCTCTTAGTTTATGTTTCTGGTTTTGGTAGTCCTGATATGCTTGTTCTATTTGTAGGTGTGCGATTTTCTTGTTGATCAGAAGTAATTCTCGCAGGATTGTTTTTCGTTGTTGAGCTGCATCTATAAATTCTTGTCGTTTTGACTCAAGTTTGTTTAAAAGTGCATTTAGATGTTGTAGGTTATTTTCTAAACCTTTGGGAGTTATTTTGATTGGATTGTAAATACTGTCTAACTTTTGTTGAATGGCAACTTTGTATTCCTCTATCAATTTCAAGCAATTCTCTGTTTGTCTTTGAATTTCCTTTACTAATCCAATATCCAAATCCGTAAAGTGAGAATAATCTTGACTAAGTTTGGGAAAAGATATTGCTTTTAATTTTGCCTTGTGCTCATCAACATCTTTATTAAGCACCTTATTTATGCTATTAATTAGGTTGCAACGATATTCCTCATTGATCTCTTGAAAACAATATGGACATACGGTAGTAGATCTGTCACTAAAATCATTTTTTGCTGCTTCAACAATAGATTGCCTTCCGGTCTGAATCATTGAGAGGATCATCGATTCTCTCTCGGACAACACAGGATTTTCCACCTTCTTTTCTAATAGAACGCAAACTGCATGTTCGAAGCCGTCCGTGAATTTGATTCCATTGATGGGAGATGGGTAGCTTGTTGTGATATTGGCTACTTTGTCCAATAGGGTTTTTGTTTCATTAAGTTTTTGTTGTAGTTGTTCTTTGTTCTCAGAAACAGAAAGTTCTCCTATTTCTCTGACAACTTCCTCTGTTACCTTTGAATTGATTTTATTTTCTTTGATTTTGGCATCCATGGTTGCCCAATCGCCCTGCAATATTTTTTTGATGCGCACTAATTGAAAATCGGGGCTAATCGGATTGTTTTTGTCTTTAAATTCTTCTAATGTAGTTTCGGCCGTATTAAATTCTTCTTGAGCTGTCGCTAACAGCTCTGTATAGCGATCTATTTCTGTTTGTAAATCGACTTGGCCTCCTAAAAGAATAATGGTGCCCAGCCCATCTTCGTCAATCTTTACATTCTCGTCGATGTATTTTTCATTAAATACAAATATCTTGCTCTCGGCATGTAAAGCAATCGCATTATCAGATTTGTCAATTAGTGAGGCAGATAACTCTTCGGAAATATTGCCAGAAGCAATCTGAGAAAATCCATCTGAAATTGTGCTCTTTCCGCTTCCGTTTTTTCCATAAACAATGGCAATACGATCATTATCTCCAGGGAAAAAGGAAAGTGATGTTGCTTTTTCAAAGCAACGACCGTTGATTAAGATTCCCTTAATTTTTTCAATCATGGGCTAATCACCTCATCGTACCCTTTGTCATTCCTTTTGGCCTCTCAGCCTTTCATACAGCACCGTGCCTACGGTTTCCATGGCCTACCGCATCTTATCCTAACAGCCGAGGTATCTACACTCAAAGGGCCTGATCAAAGAAGAGGTCTAAGAAGACCCGATCGCGCTTGGTCGTTTCTGTGGACCAGAGATGTTGAGCCTGTCGGTTCTTGACGTTCACTCTTTCAACTCCAAATACACGTGTGCTCCTATCGTAAGGGTAAAAATTACCCCCAATTCTCACGGCTTTGATCGGAATGACCTCTCAGTTTTAGTAAATTTAGTGTTCGTTTCTGGACCTTTAGGTTCTGACCACTAATTTTCGATATATAGATATGTTAAACCCCTTGTAGCACAATGGTTACAAGGGGTTTTATACGCTAGGTGTCAATTAATACTCTAGCGAAGGGGGTCACTCCCATTCGATCGTGGCGGGGGGCTTGCCGGAGACGTCGTAGACGACACGGTTGATGCCGCGCACTTCGTTGATGATGCGGTTCGAGACCTTGCCGAGGAGGTCGTACGGGAGGTGGCTCCAGTGCGCCGTCATGAAGTCGGAGGTTTCGACGGAGCGCAGGCTCACGACCCATTCGTAGGTGCGGCCGTCGCCCATGACGCCCACGGACTTCACCGGGAGGAAGACCACGAAGGCCTGGCTCACCTTGTCGTAGAGGCCGGCGTTGCGGAGTTCTTCGATGAAGATCGCGTCGGCTTCACGGAGAAGGTCGGCGTATTCGCGCTTCACTTCGCCGAGGATGCGCACGCCCAGACCCGGACCCGGGAAGGGGTGACGGTAGACCATTTCAGCGGGAAGGCCGAGTTCGACGCCGAGTTCGCGGACTTCATCCTTGAAGAGGTCGCGCAGCGGTTCGAGGAGCTTCAGGTGAAGCGTGTCGGGAAGACCGCCCACGTTGTGGTGCGACTTGATGGTCTTCGCCTTCTTCGTCTTGGCGCCGGCGGATTCGATGACGTCCGGATAGATCGTGCCCTGGGCGAGCCACTTGGCCTGCGTGAGCTTGGAAGCTTCTTCCTGGAAGATTTCCACGAATTCGCGGCCGATGATCTTGCGCTTCTGTTCGGGGTCGGTGACGCCCGCGAGCGCGTTCATGAAGCGGTCCACGGCGTCGACGACCACGAGCTTGAGGCCCATGTTCTTTTCGAAGGTTTCGCGGACCTGTTCGCGTTCGTTCTTGCGAAGGAGGCCGTTGTCGACGAAGACGCAGGTGAGCTGCTTGCCGATGGCGCGGTGGATGAGGGCCGCGGCGACCGAGCTGTCGACGCCGCCCGAGAGGCCGAGAATGACTTCTTCTTCGCCGACCTGATCACGGATCTTGGCGATGGCTTCCGCGACGTAGTCGCCCATGATCCAGTCGGGCTGGCAGCCGCAGATGTCGAGGACGAAGCGCTCGAGCATGGCGCGGCCCTTGACGGTGTGGGTCACTTCGGGGTGGAACTGCAGGGCGTAGAAGCCGCGCGATTCGTCGCACATCCCGGCGATCGGGCACGACGGCGTCGAGCACATCACCTTGAAGCCCGGGGGAAGTTCCGTAACCTTGTCGCCGTGGCTCATCCAGACCTTGAGCATGCCGTGGCCGTCTTCGCTCTTGAAGTCTTCAATGCCTTCGAGAAGACGGGTGTGGTTGTGGGCGCGCACTTCGGCGTAGCCGAATTCGCGCTTGGCGCCCGACTCGACCTTGCCGCCGAGCTGCTGGGCCATCGTCTGCATGCCGTAGCAGATGCCGAGGACGGGAACGCCCGCGGTGAAGACGGCTTCGCTCGCCTGGTCGTTCGATTCTTCATAGGCGCTCATGTGCGAGCCCGAGAGGATGATGCCCTTCGGGTTGAACGAGCGGATGAAGTCGGCGGAGACGTCGTTGGGATGAACTTCGCAGTAGACGTGGGCTTCGCGCACGCGGCGGGCGATGAGCTGCGTCACCTGGCTGCCGAAGTCGAGAATGAGAATGCGGTCGTGAGACATGGATGCGTTGGACCTAAGAAGGGAAAAGAAAGATCGGTGGCCGAGCCGATCGTGCAACGTGAATCGGCCGAATTTGAGACAGGGGAGACTTTAGCAGAAACCGCGCCTCTCTAGGGGATTCACGCGGGAGAAAAACGAAGCGGACCGGTCCCGAAGGACCGATCCGCTCAGATGGAAGTCAACGATCCGAACGGATCGGTCCGTCCGATCAGTGTTCCTGACGATAGTTCGGGGCTTCCTTCGTGATCTTCACGTCGTGGACGTGCGATTCACGCATGCCGGCCGCGGTGATTTCGACGAATTCGGCGTGGGTGCGCATTTCGTCGATCGTGCGGCAGCCGCAGTAGCCCATGGAGCTGCGAAGACCGCCGAGCATCTGATAGATGATCGAGGAGACGGAGCCCTTGAAGGGAACCATGCCTTCGATGCCTTCCGGAACGAGCTTGTCGAGGTTGCCCTGGTTGTTGTCCTGGAAGTAACGGTCGGCCGAGCCCTTGCCCATGGCGCCGAGGCTGCCCATGCCGCGGTAGGACTTGTAGGAGCGGCCCTGGTAGAGGATGACTTCGCCCGGGGCTTCTTCGGTGCCCGCGAACATGCCGCCCATCATGACGGCGTTGGCGCCCGCGGCGATGGCCTTGGCGATGTCGCCCGAGAAGCGGATGCCGCCGTCGGCGATCAGGGGAACGCCCGTGCCTTCGAGGGCCTTGGCGACGTTGGAGACGGCCGAGATCTGCGGAACGCCGACGCCCGCGACGATGCGTGTCGTACAAATCGAGCCCGGGCCGATGCCGACCTTGACGCCGTCGGCGCCGTGGTCAACGAGGGCGAGAGCGGCGGCCGCGGTGGCGATGTTGCCGCCGATGACCTGGAGGTTGGGATAGTGTTCCTTGACCCACTTGACGCGGTTCAGAACGCCTTCGGAGTGACCGTGGGCGGTGTCGACCACGATGACGTCGACGCCGGCGTCGACGAGCTTTTCAATGCGTTCTTCGGTGCCGGCACCCACGCCGACGGCGGCGCCCACGAGGAGCTTCCCTTGGGCGTCCTTGGCGGCGAACGGGTGGTCGGTGGCCTTCGTGATGTCCTTCACCGTCATGAGGCCGGCGAGGTTGAAGTCGGCGTCGACGACGAGAACGCGTTCGAGGCGGTGCTGGTGCATGAGGGCCTTGGCTTCTTCGAGCGAGGCGCCTTCACGGACCGTGACGAGGCGTTCGCGCGGCGTCATGACTTCGCGGACCGGGATCGACATGCGGGTTTCGAAGCGGAGGTCGCGGTTCGTGACCATGCCGAGGACCTTCTTGCCGTCGACGACGGGAAGACCCGAAATGCGGTGTTCACGGGCGAGGCGGATGACGTCGCCCACGAGCATGTCGGGACCGATCGTGATCGGTTCGGCGACGACGCCCGCTTCATGGCGCTTCACCTTGGCGACTTCGGCGGCCTGCAGGTCGGCCGAGAGGTTCTTGTGGATGAAGCCGATGCCGCCTTCCTGCGCGAGCGCAATGGCGAGGTTCGCTTCCGTCACCGTGTCCATGGCGGCGGAAACCATCGGGATGTTCAGCGTGAGGCCACGGGAGATCTTCGTGGAGAGGACGGTGTCGCGCGGGAGGACGGTCGAGTGGGCGGGGACGAGCAGAACGTCGTCGAAGGTGAGGGCTTTCTGAAGAAGACGCATAACTACCTCTGAGAACAAAAAAAAATCGGCAAACGGCAAGGCCGTCCGCAGTCTTATTTGATTCAGAGGGGCGTGCAGGTAGCAAAAAGCGCGCCGACCATCGGTGCAGCGCGCATTCACTGCAAACCCCGAAAATCCCGAAGGGACCCTTGGAAATCCGCCGCAGATCTCAAGCTCGGCGAGGAGCGAAATCGATGCGTCGGGAGGGCGCGGGATTGGTTTGCGAACGCAGTATAAGCATTTTCCCAAGAAGTGTGGGAAAAATCGGAAAAATTTTCTGAAATTTTTCGGGAAGAAGCTTTGAAAATCTCAAAACGCCTTGCGCAGGAACGAAAAAAGGGGCTCCGAACCGTCGGAGCCCCTTCTCGAGGAAGATCGAAAGCCTTAGGCGTTGATCTCGGCGTACATTTGGTCAATGAGCGTCGAGAAGCGTTCGCAGATGGTGCGGCGCTTCAACTTCATCGTGGAGGTGAGCAGTTCGTTTTCGACCGTCCAGGGGGTGCGAAGAATCCCGACGGCGCGCGGAACGCCGTACTGCGGGAAGGTCTTCGTCGCGGCGCGGATGCGGCGGATGACGGCGCGCTGCGCGTCGCGCGAGACGAGCGTCGCGGGATCCTCCGGATCGAGCTGCAGACCGGCGCAAAGGTCGTGCCATTCGGCGTCGTTCACGACGACGAGCGCGGCGACGAAGGGGCGCTTTTCCCCGATCACGAGCGCCTGCTCGAAGAGGCGGTCGCTCTGCATGGCGAATTCCACGTCTACCGGCGCGATCTTTTCGCCCGTCGACGTGACGATGATTTCCTTGATGCGGCCCTTGATGCGCACGCGTCCGCCGTCGGAGAGGTCGGCCTGGTCGCCCGTGCGGAACCAGCCGTCTTCGGTGAAGGCGGCCTTGGTGTCTTCCGGACGGTTCCAGTAGCCCTGCATCACCTGCGGGCCCTTCACCTGAAGTTCGTCGTTTTCGCCCAGACGCGCTTCGGTGCCCGGAGCCGGGAGCCCCACCGTGTCGGGGTGGTTCCCTTCCGGAGTCGACCACGAGAGAATCGGGCTCGTTTCCGTGAGGCCGTAGACCTGCTGAATGTTGAGGCCCATGGCGCTGAAGAACTTCGCGACGGTGTAGTTGAGCGAAGCTCCGCCCGCGAAGGTGGCGCGCAGGCGTCCGCCGAACATCTTGCGGATCTTGCGGGCGACCTCGCGGTCGAGAATCGGATGCACTTCGTCGTCAAGACACATGCGGGGCGTGCTCTCGACGGGGAGGTCGTTCTTCTTCGCAAAGCGGCGCCAACCCACTTCGAGCATCCAGTCGGTGAGATAGCGGTCGCGGTCGGATCCGCGGGCCAATTCCGTCTGAATCTTCTGATAAATGCGCTCGTAGACGCGCGGCACCGAGCAGAGAAGGGTCGGGCGCACTTCGATCAGGTCGTGCTCGAGGTTCGCGACGGAGCGCGCGAACGCAAGCGACGCCCCGTGCGCCATGGCCGTGTAGTGCGCGACCGTGCGCTCGAAGGTGTGCGAGAAGGGCAGGTAGGAGAGGTAGACGTCCTCTTCGCAGACGTCGCACACGCGAGAGATCTGCTGCACGTTCGAGACGATGTTGCCGTGCGAGAGCATGACGCCCTTGGGGCGGCCCGTCGTGCCCGAGGTGTAGATGAGGCCCGCGAGGTCGTCCCAGCCCGGGAAGGCGGGGAGTTCTTCGTCGGTCACGGCTTCGCCGCGGGCGAGCCACACGCGGGCGGCGTCGACGCGCGGAAGCGTCCCGTCGAATTCGGGCGACTCGGTTTCGTTGAGGAGCACCACCTGCTTCAAATCCGGAAGCGGCGTCCCGGCGGCCGCGATCGCGTTCCAGCGCGCGCGGGCCGTGGTGACGAGAAAGCGCGCGTTCGAATCCTTCAGGATGTAGGCGCAGGCCCCGGGGGTGTCGATGGCGTGCAGCGGCACGGGGACGAGGCCGTTGGAAAGCGCGGCCGAGTCGAAGGTGACGGCGTCGAGCGAATTGGTGAGGAGCATCGCGACGCGCTCGCCCTTTTCAAGGCCCATCGCTTGGAAGGCGCGGCGCCAGGCCTGTACGCGGGCGTGGTACTGACTCCAGGTGGTCGAAACCCAGACGTTCTCGCCGTAGTCGAACTGGCGGAAGGCTTCCCGATCGGGCCACGTCAGACGGGCGTGCTCGAGCATTTCGGGAATCGAGCGGAAGTCGTACACGAAGGAGTGGTCGGAAGAGGTCACAAGAGATCCCCCGGAAAAATGGTGTTGAACGTTGATCGTATCTTACTGAGTTTGAACGTCAAAAAAGGGGGTGCGCAAAGGCGATTTGCCGCGCACCCCGAGTTTTGCGGACCGTCAGGCGCTCTTTCTTTCGAGCGCTTCGTACATCTCTTCGATTTCCTTGGCGTAGGTCGCCATGACGACGCGGCGCTTGAGTTTGAGCGTGGGGGTGAGGAAGCCCGATTCGATCGACCAGTCGTCGGCGAGGAGCGTCACCTGGCGAGGCACCCCGTAGTTCGGGAAGCCGCGCGTGGCGTGCTTGATGCGGCGAAGCGCGGCGGCCTTCGCCTCCTTCGACTTGAGCGAGGCGGGATCCTTCGGGTCGAGCCCGAGCTCTTCGCAGAACTTCGTCCAGACTTCCGGATTCACGACGGCGATCGCGGAGATGAAGGGACGGTCGTCGCCCAAGACCATGGCCTGCGCGAAGAGGGGATCTTCCTGAATGGCGGCCTCGAGGTCGGCGGGCGGAACCTTTTCGCCCGTCGAGGTGACGATGATTTCCTTGATGCGGCCCGTGATGCGGATGTAGCCGTCGTCGTAGATGTCGCAGACGTCGCCCGTGCGAAGCCACCCGTCGGGGGTGAAGATTTCCTTCGTCGCGTCGGGACGGTTCCAGTAGCCCTTCATGACGGAGGGACCGCGCACCTGCAGTTCGCCCTCTTCGGAGAGGCGCACTTCGAGGTTCGAGACGGCCGGACCCACCGTGCTCGGGTGGTTCCAGTCCTGACGGTTCACGGCGATGATCGGACTCGTTTCGGTCATGCCGTAGCCCTGCATGACGGGGATGCCGAGAGCGCAGAAGATCTTCGAGACGGCCGGGCTCAACGCCGCGCCGCCCGAAATGTAGAGGTGCGGACGTCCGCCGAAGACGTCGCGAAGGGTCTGCCCAACCTTACGGTCGAGGAAGCCCGCGACGAGCGGGTCAAAGATCGACGAGAGGGGACGCTCGCACGGGATGCCGTTTTTCGAGCAGAAGCGGCGCCAGCCGACATTGACGGCCCAGTTGAAGAGGAAGCGCACGAAGCCCGACTTCTTGGCGAGTCCGTCGCGAAGCTTCGCGTAGACCATTTCGTAGACGCGCGGCACCGAAAGGAGCACCGTCGGTCGGATGATCTTGAAGTCTTCCGTCAGGTGCGCGATCGAGCGGTTGAAGGCGAGGGGATAGCCCAGGCCCAGGGCCAGGTAGTAGGAGGCCGTACGCTCGAAGGTGTGCGAGAGCGGAAGGAACGAGAGGAACTGTTCCTCGTCGTGGGGCAAAATGTTGGCGAGCGTGCCGCGAAGGTTCGAGAGAACGTTGCGGTGCGTGAGCATCACGCCCTTGGGGTTGCCGGTCGTGCCCGACGTGTAGACGAGGGCGGCGAGGTCGTCGGCTTTGGGACCCATCGGCAGATCCTTCACGTCGCGGCCGAGCGCGAGGAAGGTCGAGAGCTTCATCACGGGAACGGGCGCGGAGGGATCGTCCTCGATTTCGTCGTCCGTGATGACGACGAGCCGCAGGTCGGGCGTTTCGCAGGCCTCGCGGATGAGCTTCCACTTGAGGAGCTTGTTCGTCACGAGCACCTTCGCGCCCGAATCGCGCAGGATGAAGCCCGAGGACTTCGGAGTGTCGATTGCGTGAAGCGGCACGGGAACGAGCGCGTCGGCGAGCACCGACTGGTCGAAGCAGACGGCTTCGTAGCAGTTGGGCAGGAGCATCGCGCAGCGGTCGCCGCGTTCAAGGAACGGGAAGGCAGCGAAGGACTTTCGCCAGGCGAGGACGTCCTCGAAGGTTTCCTTGAAGCTCTTTTCGAGCCAAGCCTTCGCCTTTTGGTCGTAGAACTTGTAGGCGACGGCGTCGGGACGCTTGTCGAGGTGGTGCGTCAGGAGTTCCGGGAGCGTGGAAAGGACGTCGAGGTCCAGAATTCGTTGCTTGGCTGTGTACATCGTGACCGTAGTGATTCTGTCGGGGCGCCGTGGAAAGTCATGGCGCACACGTGGATTAGAAATTGTACCGCCTTACTGCGTCCCGTCCCGTCGGCCGAACGGATGATGCAGACGGAAAAATACGGGAAAGGTTGTACGGAAGAACACGTAAATTTTTCGGTCGACACCATAGGGTTAATACTTAAATAAAAGAAAGGAAAAAAGGGGGTGCTTCGGCGAAAAGTCTAGGGCGGAGGGGGAGGCGGAGATTTGCGAAATTGCTTCGGCTCGTGTAGCCTTGATCCTGCAGCCGGTTGACGAACCCGTGAAGCTCCTCATGCACGGGTCAAGTGAAGTGGTTGGTCCTACGTTCATGATGAGGCTGCAACCTTTCGACCGACGACGAATGACAGGATTCGCCGTCGGTCTTTCTCTTTGCGGGGGCGAAAAAGCCTCCGTCCTCCTTTCCCTGTCTCCGCTGAGCGAAATCGGACGCTTCGTCGTCGCGCCACATCGTCGTCTTCCTCATCGCACCCCGGACAGGCATCTTCGCGCCTTCCCGCGAAAAAGAAGCCCCTCAGCGCCGATCCTTCGCGCTTGCGTCCCTCTTCCCCGCACCTTGGTGCCTCGCCTTCGCCCCGTCGGTGGACTCCCGGCGCCCGAATTTTCGCTTCGGGGGACCGCCGCGGGGCCGTTCGCCCCCGTTCGGACGTCCGGAAGCGGGTGCGCACGTTTGCGTCAAATCAAAGAGAAGCAAAATTTTACTAAGGGAAAACGTTCAGATCGGGAGCCGTTCGTCACGGGTCGGGGTCGGAGAAAAAGCGTGAAAAACATACGCATAACTGCGTAAATTTGGAAAAGTCTCCAGAACTGGAAAAAGGTCCGGGCGGGGGCGTCGCACGTTCTCGGGGCGCGGCGTCGGGACGAGGGGAGAAAGGTTTCGGAAAGCGGAAAAGAGGGGGAAAGCTTTTCAGAAAGGTGGTCACCGCGGGGTAGGGAAAAACGTTCGGGCGAGGTTCCGCCCCCTTTGTCGCGGGAGAAAGTTTGCTATAGTGAACTTTCGCGAAACCTCCATAAGTGGTGGTTATTTTTCGTGCAAACACAAGATGTAGTGTTTAAAGGACGTCATATCAGGCGTTTGCCCGTTGTGTCGATCAAGGTTTAGTGTTTGGGAAGATCATGGAACTGCCAAAGCGTATTCAAAAGCGGGACGGAAGCGTCGTCGACTTTCGTTCTCAGAAAATCATCGATGCCGTCACGCGCGCCGGAAAGGCCACGGGGGAATTTGAGGCGCCCCGTGCCGAAGAAATCGTGCGCGAGCACGTTCTGCCTTCCCTCGAAGTCGACGACAAGGGCGTCTGCCACATCGAAGCCGTGCAGGACGCCGTCGAACAGGCCCTCTTCAAGGTCGGCTGCTTCACGACGCTTCGCGCCTACATCGTCTACCGCGAATCGCGCGCCAAGGTGCGCGACGCCAAGAAGAGCTGGGTGAACGTCGAAAGCTCCATCAACGAATACCTCGATCAGCTCGACTGGCGCGTCAACGCCAACGCCAACCAGGGCTATTCCCTGGGCGGCCTCATCCTGAACGTCTCGGGGAAGGTGGTCGCCAACTACTGGCTCAACCACGTGTATCCGCCGGAAGTGGGCCGCGCCCACCGCGACGGCGACGTGCACATTCACGACCTCGACATGCTCTCGGGCTATTGCGCGGGCTGGTCGCTTCGCACGCTCCTCACGGAAGGTTTGAACGGCGTCGCCGGCAAGGTCGAGGCGAATCCCCCGAAGCACCTTTCCTCCGCGACGGGCCAGATCGTCAACTTCCTCGGCACGATGCAGAACGAATGGGCGGGGGCGCAGGCCTTCTCGTCCTTCGACACCTATCTCGCGCCCTTCATCCGCAAGGACAATCTCCCCTACGAGGAAGTCCTGCAGTCCATGCAGGAACTCATTTACAACCTCAACGTGCCCTCGCGCTGGGGGACGCAGACGCCCTTTACGAACCTCACCTTCGACTGGACCTGCCCGGAAGACCTCCGTCCCCAGCACCCGGTGATCGGCGGCGAGGAAATGCCCTTTACGTACGGCGATCTCCAGAAGGAAATGGACATGATCAACCGCGCGTACATCGAAGTGATGATGAAGGGCGACGCGAAGGGGCGCGTCTTCACCTTCCCGATTCCGACGTACAACATCACGCCCGACTTCGACTGGGAGAGTGAAAACGCGGAACGCCTCTTCGACATGACGGCGCGCTACGGGCTCCCGTACTTCCAGAATTTCATCAATTCGGAACTGAAGCCCAACATGATCCGCTCGATGTGTTGCCGCCTGCAGCTCGACCTGCGCGAACTTTTGAAGCGCGGGAACGGCCTTTTCGGTTCGGCCGAACAGACGGGGTCGCTCGGCGTCGTGACGGTGAACTGCGCGCGTCTCGGCTACCTCTACAAGGGCGACAAGGAAGCGCTCTACAAGCGCCTTGACTACCTCCTTGACCTCGCCAAGACGAGTCTCGAAATCAAGCGCAAGGTCATTCAGCGCCACATCGACCAGGGGCTCTTCCCCTACACCAAGCGCTATCTCGGAACGCTGCGCAATCACTTCTCGACGATCGGCGTCAACGGCCTCAACGAGATGATCCGCAACTTCACGAACGACAAGGACGACATCACGACGTCCTGGGGGCACGCCTTCGCGCTCGAATTCCTCGATCATGTGCGCGCGCGTCTCGTTTCCTTCCAGGAGGAGACGGACCACATGTACAACCTCGAGGCGACGCCCGCGGAAGGCACGACCTACCGCTTCGCCCGCGAGGACCGCAAGCGTTTCCCCGACATCCTGCAGGCCGGGACCGCGTCGAACCCCTACTACACGAACTCTTCGCAGCTCCCCGTGAACTTCACGGACGACCCCTTCGAAGCGCTCGAAATGCAGGACGATCTGCAGCGCAAGTACACGGGCGGGACGGTGCTTCACCTCTACATGAACGAAGCCGTCAGCTCGGCCGCGGCCTGCCGCGACCTCGTGCGCCGCACGCTCACGAACTTCCGTCTGCCGTACATCACCGTGACGCCCACGTTCTCGATCTGCCCCAAGCACGGCTATCTCTCGGGACGCCACGATTTCTGCCCGAAGTGCGACGCGGAACTCCTCGCGAAAAAACGCCGCGCCGCGGCCAACGCTTCCTGAAGAGTCTGATAGACTGTCGGAAAGTTCGAGTTTTTGCCAATAGTTTCAATTTATCGGAGGGATTGTCATGACCCAAGCCAAATGCGATGAAGTCGTCCTGAAGGACGAAGAACGCCAGCCCTGCGAAGTCTGGACCCGCGTGATGGGCTACCACCGTCCGGTGCAGAGCTTCAACACCGGCAAGAAGGGCGAGTTCAACGAACGCGTCTGCTTCACGGAAGATAGCGCCAAGCACCACAAGTTCGAACGCAAGTAAGCTCTTCGAGCGACGAATCGGGGCGTTGGCCGCGGCATGCGCTGCGGAAGACGCCCCTTCTTTTTTCCTCTTGCCTTGCGAGGTGAACGAATGCGCGAACACCAGCCCTCCGATCTGCGCGTCGCGGGGATCACGCCCTTCACGACGATCGACTTTCCGGGAAAGCTCTCGGCCGTCGTCTTCATTCAGGGCTGTCCCTGGCGCTGTCCCTATTGCCACAATCCGTGGATGCAGCCGCGGGAATTCGATCCCTCGCTCGAGCACGGGTCCTGGGAGGAGGTGGCTTCGCTTCTTTCGCGCCGCAAGGGGCTTTTGGACGGCGTGATCTTCTCGGGGGGAGAACCCTGCGTCGATCCGGCGCTTCCCGCCGCGATCCGGGCCGTGAAAGACATGGGCTACGCCGCGGGACTCCACACGGGCGGGGCGTATCCCCGCGTTCTCGAAACGATTCTTCCGATGCTCGACTGGGTCGGGATGGACGTGAAGGCGGATCCGCGGGACGCGGCGCATTTCGACCGCACCGCGGGCGCGAAGGGGGCGGCGGAGCATTTTCTTCTCTCGCACCGGCTTCTTAAAGAGAGCGGCGTCGCGCACGAACTTCGCACGACGGCGCACCCCGACTGGCTTCCCGACGAGCGGCTTCTCTCGCTTGCCGACTGGCTAAAAAGCGAGGCGGTCGACACCTTTGCGCTGCAGATCTATCGTCGTCCGCCCGGAGGCCTTCTGACGGGACTCTTTCCCGCCGTCGGGATCGACTATCCCGCGCCCGAGACCATGACCGCCCTGAAGGGCGCCGTCACGCACTTCGTCGAGCGGCGAAACGACCGCTGAAGCGCTCAGCGGCTTCGCCGCGGGAGAATCGCTTCGACGAGCGACGCCGCGTCGGGGGCTTCGCGCATGAGGCGGCGGACCTCTTCGAAGTCCCGTCGCTTCAGAAGCGGCGTGAGCGTTCGCAAAAGAGCGCCCGCGTTTTTGTCGCGGAGGCGTTTGGCGGTGCGCAGAAGCGCACAGCCGTAGACGCGGTTCACGGGAACGCTCGAGCCCGAGAGAAAGAGGTTCGCGAGCATTTCCATCGCCCCGAAGTGGCCGCCCTCGGCCGCGCGGGCGATCCAACGCACGGCTTCTCGCTGATTGACGGGGACGCGCTGTCCCGCCCAGTGAAGAATTCCGAGCCGGTACTGCGCGTCCGTGTCGCCCGAGAGGGCGCTTTCCTTGAGCCAGAAGAGCGACGCGTCGCGGTCTTCGAGGGGCCCCCGCCTTGCATAGAGACGAAAGAGGAGAAAGGCCGCGTCCCGGTCGTGGTCGCGCGCGGCGCGCTCGAGCATGTCGCGGGCCACCTTGAGTTCTTCTTCCCCTCTCGCCGCGGCGAGCAGCTTTTCCCCCGTCTTTCTCTGCGCCGAGACGACGCCGTGGGCGGCCGCGAGACGCCACCAGTAGAGGGACTTCTTTTCGTCAGGAAAGACGGATTCGTAGAGCCTCGCCGCATCGAGCATCGCTTCGACGCGTCCGAGATAGGCGGCGCGCTCGACAAGCCGCAGGGCCTTTTCTTCATCGGGCGGCTCGCCCTCGCCCCGAAGCGCCATGAGCCCGGCGAGGTGCAGGGCTTCGGGCATTTCCTTTTGGATGGGTGAAGAGAGAAGATGCCGCGCGCGGGCGAAGCGGCGCGGCTCGTCGGGATTTTTGAGAAGGTGTCGAACGAAGGCGAGGGCGGCGCGGTCGTCTCCGGCCTTGGCGTCGGCTTCGAGCCGTTCGAGTTCGCGAAGGCGCTCTTCCCCCGAGCGTTCGGGCGCGACGACGCGCCTCATCCAGGCCCAGTGCGCGAAGTCTTCTTCGCGCTCATAGGGAAAGGCTTCGCGAAAACGCCCCTTCTTCGGCATCGCTCAGGGCTTTTCCTTGGGAGGGAGGGGCTTCACGACGGGTTCGGTCGCCCCTTCGGGAATCGAAATGACGACGCCCGTCGATTCTTCCTGCGCATCGGCGGGCAGCGGGCTCTTGTCGAACCCGAAGACGTAGAGGCCCATCGCCATGGTGATGTTGATCATCAGATAGAGAAGCCAGCCGAGGCCGCCCAAGAGCAGGGGACGCCCCATGGGAAGCTTCGGATAGTCGGCCGGTACGCGGTCGCGGAAGTAGCCGAGCTGCGTCCAGGCGCCCGTGACGACCCAGCTTCCCCAGAGAACGAGGAGGAAGTAGGGGCCGAGATACTTGATGATGGGCTCGTCGCGGAACATGATCTGCATGACGAGGTAGAGCGCGATGAGCCAGAGGCTCGTGCGCACCCAGAAGCGCGAACCCCGCGCCTTGTCGTGCTCGCCGAGCGCCTCCCAGTTGTGCGCCTGCAGCAGTCCCCCGAAGACGGGCGTGAAGAGAAGACTGCCGAAGAGCACCCAGACGGGGTTGTAGAGGGGCGGCGTGACGGGCGTTTTGCGGGCCATGATCGATTCGGAAGAAAAAAAGGAAAAAATCGGGATGGGTATTGTAGCGGTTGGCGCCCGAACCCGCCCCTTCCCGCGAAGGACTTTTGCAAGAGGCGGTAAGTTTTTCGTCCCCTCCGAAGCCGTGCCGATGCAAGCCTCGGGGCGCTCCGCCGTATAATCAAAAGAGTCGCTTTTTCCTGCGGAGTCCTTCTGCCGATGCGCGCGCGTACCCACATTCTGCTTTTCACGTCGCTTGTCTTCCTTGGGTCGGGCTGCACCACGACCGAAGAGACGTCCGAGGCCGCGGCCGGGGCGAAAAGCCCTGCCGAGACGCCCGTGGGCGTGTGCCTGGCGGTCGATCCCGCGCTCGAGCATTCGCCCCTTTCGGTGACGCTTCATCGGCTCGTCGAAAGGAAGGGACTCAACGTCGTGGCGGGCAACGCTCCCGTGAGCGCCTGCCGCGTCGAAGTGCGCCTCAAGGGGCGCTGGAACGAATCCTTCACGGAACTCCTCGACGCGTCGCTCTCCTACCGGGATCTGCTTACGGGCGAAACCCGCCAGGTCGATCAGCCGCAATCCCTGCACGAGAATCAAGAGAACGCCTTTTTCGCCAACAGCGCCGCCGCGCCCGAGGACGTGCTCCGGAGTCTGGTGGACCGCCTCTTCCCCGACCGCTACAGCCCGAAATTCGTGCGGACGGAGGAATGAGTCCGCTCTTCCTGTCGATTACGTATTTTTACGCAAGAAAATCTCGAGTATTTCTTCTTGCGTCGTGTAAAGCCCGCGGGGAACGCTTGATTTCCATCACTGACTAAGCAAATCACCTAGAGTCGTCAGTATTTCCCCTATTGTTTTCAAGGACTGGCTCCCTATAATTCTTCTTGTCGATCGATTTGGAAGAGTCGATCACCATCGAAGGGGAGACCCGGAGATGAAGTTCGGATGAAAGAACTTGATTTACTCATGGGGATGCGTAAGCAAGGGTTTCGTACGAACAACGAATGTCGGCGGTCCGATGGAGCGTTTCATGAGGGTTTTGGAGACTCCATCCACAGTAACGACTGCCGAACGTTCTCCAACCTTTCAGGGAGCTTGATCAACGCTCCCTTTTTTTTGTCCGCAGAAAACGCGGTCGAGTCTCTTTTTCGCCGGTCCGATCGGTTCCGGGAAGCCTCCTTCGCTACAATTTCCGCTTGTACGAACGTTTTCCCACAGTGAGGACTTCCCATGCGATACGTCATCGTGGGCGGCGTCGCCGCCGGCGTCACCGCCGCCACGCGGCTTCGCCGTCTGGACGAAACGGCCGACATCGTTCTTCTGGAACGCGGCGAGAAGATTTCCTTTGCGAACTGCGCGCTTCCCTACTATGCGGGCGGCATCGTCCGCTTTGAGCGCCTCTACGCCGCGGACGCAGCGACGATCTCCGAACAGTACGCCGTCGACATCCGCGAGCGCCACGAAGCGCTCTCGATCGACCGCGAACGAAAGACGCTCGCAGTGCGAAACCTCGCGACGAACGAAACCTACGAACTCTCCTACGACAAGCTCATTCTCGCGACCGGGGCGGAACCCGTCTTCCCAGAGGTCGAGGGGCTCGCCGAAAACGCGCGGGCGCTCTGGCGGGTGGAAGATGCGCTCGCTTTGGAGAAGGCGCTCTCCGAAAAGGCCGGCCTCACGGCGCTCGTTTTGGGAGGCGGCTCCGTCGGCCTGGAAGCCGCCGAAAACATCGTTCGGCGCGGCGGCACCGCGCACCTTGTGACGCGCGGGGCCACGCTTCTCGGGAAGAACGATCCCGCGCACTCGCGGCTTTTCGTGCGTTTCGCTCAAGGGAAGGAAAAGCGCCTTCTCTGGCATTTCGGCACCACGGCCGCCAAGGTGGAGCACCTCGCGGACGGGAGGCTTCGCGTCGCGCTCACGAACGGCGAGACGCTCGAAGTCGACTATCTCCTCAGCGCGGCGGGCGTGCGTCCCCGCTCCGAACTGGCCGTGCAGGCGGGACTCGAACTCGGACCTCTGGACACCATCCGTACGGACCTTCTCACCCTCACGAGCGACCCCGACATTCTGGCGGCGGGCGACGTCGCCGCGTCGCTCGATCCCGAGACGCTCGAGCCGCGTCCCCTGATGCTGGCGGGCTCGGCCGTCCGGTCGGGCCGAAAGGCGGCCGACACGGCCTCGGGGCGCGTGCCCAAGAGTGAACTGCAGCCGCCCTTCGGGACCCACGTCGTATCGCTTTTCGGCACGGTCTGGGCGTCGACGGGCAAGAACGTCGGAGAGCTTCTTGCCTGCGGGAAGCGTCCCCGTCGGGACTTCGACGCGGTGACGGTCATCGCGCGCAATCACGTGGGCTGGTACCCGGGGAGTGCGCCGGTCATCCTCAAGATCGTCTTTTCGAAGGATGGAAAGCTCCTCGGCGCCCAGGCGATCGGACGCGAAGGCGCGGACAAGCGCGTCGACGTCCTGAGCACGGCCATGCTCTTCGGGGCGAACGTGCGCGATCTGACGAAGCTCGACCTCTGTTATTCGCCCCAAACGGGCTCCGCCAAGGACCCGATCCATGCGGCGGCCTTCGTGGCGGAAAACGTCCTGAACGGTCTCGTCCGCTTCATCGAGCCCGGTGAAGTCGCCGACCTCTTTGCCGGACGCAACCCCGATTTGGGAGACGACGTTCCCAATGCGCCCGATCGGGCCTGCATTCTCGACGTGCGTTCGTCGGAAGAAATCTCCGACGACGCTCTGCCGCTTCCCTGCGAATCGATTCCTCTTGAAGAACTTCGCGACCGCCTCGATGAACTCCCGACGGACGGCCGCACGATCGTGGTCGTCTGCCGCGCGGGCGTTCGGGCCTACGCGGCCGCCCGCATTCTCGAACAAAAGGGCTTTAAGAACGTCTTCGTGATGACGGGCGGCAAGCAGTACTGGAACTGGACGATGCCGAAGCTCGGTTGAGAAACAATCGACTCGCGTTGAAAAGCAAACGCCGGCCGACCGAATTTTCTCGGCCGGCCGGTGTCGCGTCCGCGCGCAAAATGCGAAAATTTCCTCTTTCCCGCTGAACGACCGCATCCATGTCTCTTCGTTCTTCCATAGAACATTACCGCACGCTCCGGCAGGCGCCGATCTGGAAGCTCCTCGCTTCCGACAACGGTCCCCAGGCCATCGCCATTTTGCAGACGCTCCTCTACGACAACGAGCGCGTGTTGCCCGCCTCGGTGTTTTTCGATCGGCTGAGAAACGCCTATGCAGAGGGACTGCAGGAAACGCTCTCGCGCGACGAAGCGCGCACGCTGGCGCTTCGTTGGGTGTCGGACGGCTATCTTGTCTGTCGACTTCCCGCCGGGGCGGAGGAGGAGACCTTCGAACTCACGTCGGCGGGGGCGGACGCCATTCGTCTGCTCTCGCGCTTCGACTCGAAGCGCCTGGGTCCCACCGAAAGCCGTCTCGAGATGCTTACGCACGCCCTGGCGCGTCTCGCCACGGAGAGCGACCCCAATCAGCAAAACCGCATCGAGCTTCTGGAAGCCGAGAAGATGCGCATCGATCAGGAAATCGAATCGATTCGGGCGGGACGCAAACAGGCGATTGCGCCTGAAGCGGCCCTGCAGCGCATCGCGGAAATTCTCGAACTCTATGCGGAGTTGCAGGGCGACTTTCGTCGGGTCCGCGAAGAGTTCGAGCGGCTCAACCGGGCGCTGCGCGCCGAAATCATGCAGAGCGAAGACACGCGCGGCGCCGTGCTCGACCGCTTCTTCGAAGGGTACGACGTGATCGGAGAAAGCGCGGCCGGACAGGCTTTCACGGCTTTCTACCGTTTGCTCACGGACAATACCGCACACGGCGAACTCGAGGACTCGCTTACGCTCATCGCTTCGCGCGCCTTCTACCGGAAACTCGCGCTTGCCGACCGCAAAAAGCTCACCGGGCTGCAGGAGGAACTCCTCGCCCGCGCCAACGAAACGCACGCCGTCATGCGGCTCTTGGCGATGTCTCTCAAAGAGTTCGTGCGCTCGCAGGATTTCGTCAAGGAGCGTCATCTCGCCGAACTCATCCGCGAGACGCGAAAGCTTGCTCATGAAGTTTCCAAGGAAGCGGGCGTCAACGACACCGTCTGGGAGTGGGATCTGACGAGCAGCGAGATCGATTCGGTTTCCCGCCTCGAACTCGAAGATCCCGAGGAAACGCGCATGGAGGCGGACTTCGGCGCGGGCGAGCGCCCGAACGTCGACGCGCTCGAACTCATGGAGCGCATCTGGCAGGCCGACATCGACTACCCCATGCTCATCCGCGCCGCGGAGACGGCCCTGACCGACGCGCCGACGGCCTCCGTGGGCGAAGTCTTCCGGCACCTCGAAAAGCGGCAGGGACTCGGATCGGTGATCGGGCTCTTGTCGCTCGCCGTCCGATACGGACACGCCGGAACGCCGGGGTGGGAGGCGGCGCAGACGGAAAGTCTGCGGCTCACCTCGGACGCTGCGGACCAGGACTACGCCGTCGTGACGCTTCCCGACGCGTTGGAGGAAACGCTCGAGTGGGAGGACCGCCGCGGAACGCCTCGGCGTGGCTCCGTTCCGCTCTACTATTTCGATGCCGAGAGCCTCAAGAAAATCCGCCGCTCCCGCCGTTGGGGCTGAGTTAAGGAAACACCAAAGAACATGACCGAGAACACTTCTGTGTACATGCAGTCCGAAGCTTTCTGGAAGAAGGCTGAAACGGAAAATCTTTCCCAAGAGGCGCCCGTCGACGAGTCCGATGAGGACAAGGCGCTTTTTGAGGGCGACACGGGGGAACTCCCCGAAATCGTCCGCAACGTGCTCGTGCATCTTCTGCGCGGCCCCTATTTCGAACGTTCTTCGAGCCGCCGTCTCTGGAGCGCTCTGGTGACGAACGAGAAGGTCATTCGCTCGCGTTTGTCGGAACTCTATCTCGACCTATTTCTCGACGAAGCGGCCGGGATCGCCTTTTGTCGCCGTCCGAACCTCGGCGAGCTCGACGTACCGACCCTTCTGCCGCGCGTTCGACTTCGCTTTCTCGACTCGACCCTGATCGTGGAGTTGCGCGAGCGGCTGATGCGCGCCCAGGAAACGGGCGAGCGCGTCCACGTGACGCGGCAGGACCTGCGCGAGATCCTGCGCCTTTACGACGCGGCGGCCCTCTCGAACGAGGCGCTCCTCGAGCGCCATCTCTCGGGGATCGTCGACCGTTTCGTGAAGCGCCGCATTCTTCTCACGCTCAAATCCGGAGACGACGCCTTTGAAATCAGTCCGGTGCTTCCGCTTCTCTTCACGACGAGCGACATCGAAGCGCTTCGGGCGGGCTATGCCGAAAAGGCCGCGCGCGACGCCGAACGCCTCGGCGGCCGAGGCGAAGCGCAACCCGTGGAGGATGACGAATGACGGACGCCGCGCTTTTTCAGAATCAGTACCGCATCACGCGCCTGCAGGTCTTCAACTGGGGGACCTTCTCGAACATTCACGACATTCCGATTTCCGAATCGGGTTTTCTCTTCGTCGGCGCATCGGGGTCGGGGAAGTCGACGCTCCTTGACGCCATGGTGACGCTTCTTTTCCAAAATCCCAACTACAACGCGGCCGCACGAGAGGGAGAACAGCGCCGCGGGGACCGATCGATTCTGAGTTACGTTCGCGGCGCCTGGGCGACGAAGACGGAGTCGGAGGGCCTCGGCAGTCAGCGCGTCAAGACGCAGTATCTGCGCCCTGGCGCCACGTTCTCGGCGATCGCGCTTACCTTCACCGACAGGACGGGCGACCAAAAAAAACAGCTGATGCTCGTCGCCGCCATCAAAAAGAGCGCGAACGAAGAGACGGGCATCAACCGCCGCTATTACGTGCTCGACGGCGAATACCGGTTTCAGGCGAAGGACTTCGAAGGCTTCGCGCACTCGGGCTTTGACTGGCGCTGGCTCAAGGGACGCCTTCCGGAGGGGCGCGTCTTCGAGCGCTTCGCCGCATACAGCGACGCCTTTCGCGAACTTTTCAGCATTCGCGACAAGACGGCCCTGAAGCTCCTTGCCAAGGCGCAGTCGGCGAAAAACTTGGGCGACCTCAACACCTTCCTTCGCAACTTCATGCTCGAGGTGCCGCAGACCTTCGATACGGCAGATAAACTTGTGGAGGAATTCAACGACCTCAATGAAGCCCATCAGTCGGTTGTGACGGCGCGTGAACAGTCTGAAATCCTGCGTGTTGCTCGGGATGCCTGGACGAAACGAGAAGAGGCTCTGTCGTGCATGGCCTCGCTCGAACTCGAAAGCCGCGCCCTTCCTCGCTGGCGCCTCGATACGAAGCTCGGGCTCCTCACGGCGGATCTTCCCGACTTCGTGCGCAGGAAGGACGAAACCGAGAAGCTCCTTCTTGCGGCCCGCAGAAAGGAGAACGACGCGCAGGAAACGCTCGAAGGTCTGAAGCGCCGTCACTGGCTCTCCGGGGGAGAGCAGATCAGTCTTCGCAAAAAGGAGCGCGTGAGAGCCCAAGAACGCTTGGAAGAGTGTCTCTCGCGGCGCAACAAGGCGGCAATTCAATTGGAAAAACTCGGGGTTCCGATGCCCACGAGCAACAAAGGGTGGATCGCGCTCGTTTCAGATCTCAAGACTTTCGTGAACGATGCGCAGGGGCGCGTCGAGCGACGCCGCGCCGAGCGCGACGAAAGGATCGCACGCAAGTGCGATCTCTCCAAGGACTTTGAAGAGACTGCCGCAGAAATCCGCGCCATGCGCGAGCGCCCCTCGAATATTCCTTCGAAACTCCTCGCGCTCAGGAGTCGTCTCGCCTCGGCCCTCGATCTTCCGGAAGACTCGCTTCCCTTCGCGGGCGAACTCCTGCAGGTGAAGAAGGAGGAAGTTCGTTGGCAGGGTGCGATCGAGCGCGTGCTTCACAATTTTTCGCTTTCGATTCTCGTCGCGGACGAACACTACGAAGCGCTCACAAACCACGTGGATGCGGAGACGCTTGGCGAGCGGCTTGTCTACTTCCGCGTGAAAAAGCCCGTCAAGGACCTTCCCGACGCCTTCCGTCCGGGGACGATCCCGACGAAGCTCGAACTTGCTTCGGGGCCCTGGCGCGCATGGCTCGAGAAGGAGCTCGACGAACGCTTCTCCTACTTCTGCGCCGACACCATGGAGGACTTCCGCCGCTTCAAGACGGCCGTCACCGTGCGCGGTCAGGTGAAGCACTCTGAAGTGCGGCACGAAAAGGACGATCGCCACGCCGTCAACGACCGCCGTCGCTGGGTGACGGGCTTTTCGAACGCCGAAAAGCTCGCGCTTTTTGAAGAGCGTGCTCGGGAGCTCGCGGGCGAGATCGAGAAGATTGACGCGCAAGTGCGGACCCTCGAAAAGGCTGATCAGGAAGAAAACTTCAAGGGAGCGGCCGCCCAGCTGGTCCTCAACTACGAGTGGTACGAAATCGATGTGGACGACGCCAAGGCGAAGTTGCGAAACATCGAGACGGACCTCCACGCGTTGCTCGAGCAAAACGAAAATCTCAAGGCGCTCGAAGAGGAAATCATAAAGGCCGAGGCCGAATGTAAGCACCGCCGCGAAATTACGGTGAAGCAGAACACGGCCTTTGAGACGGCGCGGCAGACGCTCGCCGAACGACAGAAGGCGATCGAGATCTGCCGCGAGGAACTCCAAGGCGTCGTCGGGGATTGCTCCGTTCTCGACGAGGCGTCGCTCGCAAAGGTGGCGGCCCGTGCGGAGCGCTACGAGAAAGGCTTGTCGCTTTCGACGCTCGAGAGTTGCGTAAAGTCGATCGAAATGCAGATTCTGAACGACAACCGCCTTGCCGAGAAAACGACGGCGCTCTCGCTCGTCGAAGTGACCAATGCGTTCGGGAAGTTTCTCGAGAAATGGCCCGCCCACCAAGCGACACTTGACGCGACGGAGGCCTCGGCGGGGGAATTCTTCGCGAAGCTCGACGAAATCGAGCGCGATGGTCTGCCTCGTCACGAAAAGCGTTTCCGTGACCTTCTCGAGAAGCAGTCCCTTCGGCACTTCGTGGATCTCAATCGCGATATTCAAAGCGCCCGCAAGGAAATCCTCTCGCGCATGGAGGTCGTGAACGCGTCGCTCGAGTTGGCGCCCTTCAGCCGTCTTGCGGAGGGCGAGTCGCACCTCAAGATCGAAGTGAAGGACATTCAGTACAAGGACGTCACGGAATTCCGAAGCGAGCTCTCCGGACTTCTGCAGGGAGCCTGGGACGACTTCTCGGCCGAAGAGGCGGAGGTCCGCTTCGAAAAGATCAAGGGGCTCGTAAAGCGCCTCAATCCGGCGAATTCCGATCCCGATGATGTGAGGTGGAGGAAACTCGTGCTCGACGTGCGTCAGCACGTGAACTTTACGGCCTACGAATTGGACGAGGCGGGCAACCTCATCGAGACCTATCTCTCGGGCTCCGGAAAATCGGGCGGTCAGCGTCAGAAGCTCACGACGACCTGCCTTGCGGCGGCCCTTCGTTATCAGCTCGGCAATTCCGAAGAGGGACTTCCGGTCTTCGCGCCCGTCATTCTCGACGAAGCTTTCGACAAGGCGGACAGCGACTTCACGGACCTGTCCATGAACATCTTCCGCCGATTCGGCTTCCAGATGATCGTGGCGACGCCCGAAAAGTCGATCGTGACGCTCGAGCCCTACATCGGCGGCGCCTTCTACGTCGTCATGAAGGATCGAATGCATTCGAGCGGCCTCTCGGTGCGCTACGACGAGGAAACGCAAAAGCTCGACTTCGAGCACATGAACGATTTCGTAGCGGAACCCGAACCCGTTCAAGAACCGAAACGTGAGCGTGCACCGAGGGAGAAGCGCCCGAAGGCGGAGGAAACTCCGGCCCCCGGCCTTTTCGACGAACCCTCTCTCTTTGAGTGAGCGGGAGGAAAGGAAATGGCCCTGAAAACCCTTCGGGAGGCCGACGCGCTCCTCGTGCGGCGCTTTGAGAGAAGCTTGACGGAGCGTCTTCTCGGCGAAGCCTTCGGGCTTCCCTGTGAGCCGTCGTTTCATCTTCCGCTCGGACGGGTGACCGAAACCGAGGCCGTGCGGGATCTTTCCGGTCTCAAGGCGGAACTCAACAGATGGCGGGAGGTTCTTTCGCAACGTCAGGGGTGGCGGGTTGCCCTCGTCGAGCAACGGTTCCGCACCGTGGGGCTCACCGTTCGGTGTCCCCGGGAGCTTACGGTTGACTCGACTGAGAGCCTTATCCGGGCCCTGCATCCGAACGGCGTAACGCCCGCCGTCTGGCGTACGGCGATCTCCAGGCTTCAGCGCTTTTGTGAAACCTTTGGATTGACGTCGGACGATTCGCGGCGCTCGGCGGCGGCTTCTCTGCGGGGGCTCAAACTTCTTTTCCCGCAGGACACGTCGGACCGGGAGTTCGAGGCCGTGCTCGGCACTTTGTCGTGGCTTCTGAGGCACCCGAACGCGGGTCTCTTTCCCCGGGCTCTGCCCGTTGCGGGCGTCGATTCCAAATGGTTGGAGAAGCGTCGAGGGACGCTCGCGCGCCTCTGGAATACGGTGACGGGTGAAAACGTCTCCGCGGCCGATTTTCTCGAGCATGCCGGACTTCTGCGTCTTCCTCAGTTCGTGAGCGTCAAGAACGCCGCGACTTGGGTGGGAGAGGGGGCGGCCGAAGAAGTCGTGAAGCTTCCCGTCGAGATGCTTGCCAAAAAGGCGTCCGCCTCGCCGGTCATCCTCATCATCGAAAACGAACAGACGGCGCTTTCGCTCGATTTCCCGGATGTGCCGATCTTTCTTGCGCTCGGCTACGGCGTGACGCTTCTCGAGAGTCTGCCGTGGATGAAGGAAAAGAGGATTCTCTATTTCGGCGACCTCGACACGCACGGTCTTGCCATTCTTGCGGAGTGTCGACGTCTCTTTCCCCAGACGGAAAGCGTTCTCATGGACCTTCCCACGTTCGAGCGTTGGCGCGCTTTCGCCGTGACGGAACCCAAGGGGGCGGAGCCTTCCCCGGAACACCTCACGCCCGAAGAAAGGGCGTTGGCCGACGTGCTCTCGGCAGGGCGCCTTCGTCTCGAACAGGAGCGTATTCCGTTCGATACGGTTCGGGAGGCCGTGCTTCGCGCGCTCGAACCGCAGGAACGATGAAGCTCCGTTGAGTCAAGAAGTCGACGTGCGGAGGGGGTCTTCGCCGCGAAAAGGGTTGTTCGCCCCCTTCGACAATGCGGTCTACTCTGTTTTTACCGACAAGACGCGATAGTTGCGCAAGTCTGCAAATTTCTTGACTCTCAACGGAATGTGCGGGGAAATCTTCCCGATTTTTCGAAAAGAAAAGCGCCCGAAGGCGAGTAACCTTCGGGCGCTTCAGTCACTTGTCGTTCATTCTCTCAAGAGAGGCGACGCGTGCGACCAAGCAGGCAGGAGACGCTCTCTTTCAGAGGAATGCCGGGAATGACTTACTTCGCAGCGGTCTTCTTCGACTGTTCGAGGATCGCAAGCGCTTCCTTCGTGAAGACAACGCCTTCTTCCATCAGCTGCTTGGAGTACTGCGGAGCATGGACACCCCAGGAACCGTCGTCCTTCACCTTGGCGGCGACGCGGCGGGCGTTTTCAGCAAGGAGCTGAACCTGAGCGCAGTCCGTGTTCGAGAGCTTCGCAACCTTCAGGAGGTCGGAGATCGTCACGAGGTCGGCCGTGATCTTGGCGTAGCCTTCCTTAACGGGGGTCTGCCAAGCGACAACCTTGTTGTAGATGGTCTTCTGATCCTTGAAGCGGAGAGCTTCAGGGA
>ERZ772805.644-NODE-644-length-37756-cov-21.590409_pt1 | contig 37756 bp, 45 predicted proteins | sample MGYA00511344_ERZ772805 | MGnify/ENA primary metagenome ERZ772805 (study PRJEB29015, sample SAMEA2737730) | human gut metagenome | biome: human gut; feature: human-associated habitat; material: faeces | place: China | collected 2012 ...
GCTGCAAATTTAACACTTTTCGAAAAATCCATGCACCGGAAATTCTGCTTGAGCCCCAATTTCGCGGTTTTGCAAGGTCAATAGACTTTGACCTGACAGAGAAGCTGATCAGATAGCAAGGGCGTTTCTGTTTTTTTGCCATCCTGAGCAACTGTTTGAGCAACGAGAAAGCAATCCTTTGAGGTTGTCCCGACATCGAACCACTGGTGTCGATGCTTACAATAATCGGTCCTTTTGTCAGTCGTGGGTCTTTGCGATGTTCCTCTATCTTTTTCGGTTTGTCTTTGCCGGGACTTGAAAACTGCTGAAGCTCCTTGGTTGCATATCTCTTAAAGAAGAGATCTTCCGGCATAGATAATTCCACTGGTAGGACACGTTCCAGATTGTCGCCTGACTCAACTCTGTCAATCTCTTCGACCGAGCTGTTTTTAGCCACGGTAGTAGGCATAAAGCGATATACTACCGTATCTTTCTCTTCTTTAGACGGATCCTTGTCACGACCGATCATATCCACAATTTCTCTCAGTTGCGGATAGCGATGGACATAGTTCTCCACCTTCTTTCTGTCTTCATAATCGCCTGTTCCTGCATCACGACAAAATTGTTCAAACCTCATTTTCGCACGATTCAACATCTGACGCTCTTTTCGATCGAGCTTAGCCTTACAAGCATTTTCCCAATCGCTTGTCATTGCCGAAAATACAGCGCCCTTGTCGTCTGTCTTGAACTGCGCCGTATATCCTGAAAGATTTACATCATATTTCGAGTAGCCGGATTCAATTGTGCCACATACTTCCTGCCACATCTCGCGTTTATCCTCAATGGTCGCTTCTCTGAAACGAGTAATCATGGCAAGTTCTTTCATTGCTTCAATCTGCATTGCCCGGAACTGTTCCAGCAAAGCAGTGAAGAATGAAATCAAGTCTTCTTTCAGCACCTCGACCCATGTCGGGTCTGAGCCGTCAATCTGAGGATTATTGTCAATGACCTCCTGCATATAACCGGCGAGGCAATCATCGGGCGGCATGGTCGGAGGCATCTCGCCACATTCCATGTAGAAGTCAAAAGCCTCGCTGTATTTCTCCAGCTTGGCGTCAATGTCGGTATAGTCAATCATTTTATCAACATAACTACGTTATTGAGTTTGACCTCTATGGTCTTTATCTGTTCACTGACATCCTTCAGCATCTTGTTGACCAGTGCAAGATCATTGGGAGAAAGGAATATATTATCACAATCGGTCCAGTTTGATGATACCGACTTCTCCCATTCTTCGACACAAGTCCTGAATAAGTCCTGAATCAAATATACACGCTGATATACAGGCGATGTCTGTAAAGACTCTGAACTTATTGCTGATTGAGCAGCCTTCTTGCGGAAAGCGTATGGAGTGCCGTCGATTATCGCACCATTCTGACACCTCTGAATCTTTACCTTTGTCAGATTCGAAGCATTCTGTGATTTTGCTTCAAACGGTCTTCCCGGAACGATTGTGTGAATGATGATTTTCTTGCGTTTGCTGTCATAATATCTCACCCCGTCACGAGTCTGATTTGATAACGCGGCATAGTCCCATTTTGAAAAATAGGTATCTCCATCCGGATAATTTTCGACGAGATAGTAGAAATAATCATACTCAGCGAAATCATTCCCGTCTGTGTTTAATCGTAACTGTGTTGATTGTTGTGCGGTTTGTTGCTGTGGAGTCATAAGTTGGCGAATAGATTTATCAATCTTCGCCAACCCTTTCAGCACCGCATCTGAGATACTTGAAGTAAAAGCATTAAGCACATTGGGAATACACTCCACATCATTCCAGAAACTATGTATAAGCAATAGATAGTCTGAAAGATTTATCTCCATGCGTCCATTCAGAAAGGCCGAGGTCTGCATAAGCCTGTACGCTTTTCGCCAACGTCGATCAGAGATATAATATCGTAGTTGATTGCCGTCCTCTTTCTCCAGAGCAGTAAGACTTTTCCGAATGTTTTTTATGGCACTAACAACCGAATCCTGAATACCTACGGTCTTTGATTCGTTCTGCCAGCAGGAATATATTTCATCGGTAATGTATAACGATTCTGATAATTCCGACATATCGACACCGGCGCCCTTTATCATTTTGAAGAAGGAGGTGTCACTCTCTATGCAGTTTGAAACCATCCGCACAAGGAAGCGGTCCCACAACGCTTCGAGACCCTCATCTTTAGCCGGAAGTTCGTTAGAGGCAGCAATAAGCACTTTCATTGGGGTGTGCATTATCTGTCCTCCATTATGGAAGATATGTTCGTTTATTACAGTCAGAAGCGTGTTCTGGATAGACGGGCCAGCTTTCCATATCTCATCGAGGAACACAACATCTACCTCCGGCAAATATCCTGCGGTCAGTCGTTCATAACGGTCATCATTCTTTAATCGGGATATTGAAATGGGACCAAATATTTCATCGGGGGTGCTGAATCGAGACATCAGGTAATCAAATGATTTGCCGTCTTTGAATACCATTTTCAAACGACTCGCTACCATACTTTTGGCTGTTCCGGGAGGACCGAGAAGAAACATATTTTCTCCAGCCACAGCACACAGCAGAGCCACGGCAATAATCTGTTCCTTTTCATAGACTCCCTGTGACATCCATTCGACAAGCTGACGAATGTGCTCTTTCGGAGTTGATGGGAATAGTGATTTAGTTCTGATTTTCTTTGCCATAATAAAAAAACGGGGCCAATAATGCTCATCGCAACGGCGAAGCCCTCGCGAGTGAGCCGAGAGCGCATGTCGGCGAAGCCGGTGCGCGGTGGCATCGCCACTCGGACTCACCGCAAAATTAGCTCCGTCATGTCGCAGATTTAGATACAGGTTATCCTTTTCTTATATTTTGATCAAAAAAATCATCGGATGCTTTCTTTAACTCTTTCAGCACAGGAAGCATATACTTGTGCTGAAGAGCAAAGCCTATTACGACTCCGATATTTGCTTTTATCAAGGCTGAATGAGGTGGCCCGATAAAGCAGGCAATGCCCCCTAATATTCCGGGGAGTATGGCAAATTTAAGTAGTGCCAACTGCTTCTGAATTACTTTATCCATTCTCCAGTTCCTTTCCGGCGGCAAGTATCGTGACTTTTATCTCTTCATCTTTTATACTCTCATCGGGATATACAGCCCAAATGACATAAATGCTTTCTGGTAGTTCACTAACAAAATCGGTTAGTGCCGTCATTTCTTGCATCACCAAAGGCTGTTTATCTTCTTTGTTGAAATACAGAAAAATAGAAAGTCGTTCGATTTTATTTAGCAGGGATGAGGTCAATGTGCTTTTAATGAACCCTATAGATTCTGCGACTCGCTCATTACCATGCCCAGTCTCTGACTTTATAAAGAAATGCTTTGCGTCGGTAAGAGTTGTCTGCAAATCATTGAAGTCATAGGCAATCAGGCCTTGTGTCGCAATGGGCTGTAGGAAGGCTTTTATTAAGTCAGGGTACTCAGTGCAAGAAGTTTCTACCATAACTCCGTCATAACATTCCAAATCGGCATTGTCAAGCAAACCAATGGTCAGGACTCCGGCTTCATGGAATGTATTTGCAATACTGTTCGCATGATCTTCGTTGTCTTTCGCCACAATGATTACCATCTTATCCTCATCGGTTGGGATACACTCAAAAGGTTCGGTTAATACTGTGGCGGACACGCAATCATATCTGTATGACTTTACAGTCTCTATTACTTCTTTAGTTGCCTCCCCAATACCAATTACGCGGAAACTGGTAGGAAGGCTCGTTAAAGCAGATTGTTCTAATAAAGATTCTTCATTCATCTTCATTCGGGTTTAAGTTTGATATTCCGATAATGCGTAAAGCAATTTCTCCTTGTACATCATCTGTGTGTCCACAAATCAAATGAGATTTTATACCACTTTTTACCATAACGGGAGACGTTGCTTTATAGAGTTTGTTATGTTCCTCTTCAGTCATTGGCTCGTGTTCGTCGGTATAAACCACAATAATTACGTCATGACAGTCCTGACAGAGGTCATCAAGTGTCGGGTAATAGTTTGAGAGTAAATCAATGACATAATCTACACGGGAGGTTTTGCCACAGACATGGCTCTCACGCCACTCTTCACGAACACTACCAGCATTCATTATCAAGGTTTCTATGAATTCCTTGGGAACACCAGTCGTGGCGATGAGATCGTCAATGAGATGCTGACGTTTATCGAGGCGTTTTAATTTCGCGATGCGGCGTTCCAATCGGTAGAAACGTTTACGTTTGCTACGGTTTTGATGCGTTTCGCCTAAATGGATTCTATCCCATACCTCTTGTGTAAAGGCAATACCATAAGGCATTTCTGACTTACCTTTGAGTTCGCGTATCACGCGCTTATCCCTGATGTAAGGCAAGTAAAGTTTGCGTTCAAACCTCTCCGCCATTTCGCCATACTTGGTATAATGCTCTTCACGAGGAGACCAGGCACTATGTTTGGTAAAGCCATAAAACGTCATACCCCAAAGAATCGCTCCGGCAAGTTCTTCATCTGTAAAAGGATTATTTTCAGGTCTGATTACCGTCTTACCCACAATGTTTTTCCAATGGTCCCCCTCGACATTATTGGCAAGAAGGGGTAAGTTTCCGGGGTCAAACCAATGTTCTTTAGGGGGAATGTCGAAAGTAACTTCGTCACTGGTCCCTTCAAATTCTGTATTGCAGATAATATCAAATGCCTCCTTATAACCGGCGAGACATCTGATGGACCTATCGTTGCGATGAGTGTTTTGCAGGGCTTTTACTATGGCGTCAAAACCGACAGTTGTGAATAATTCTTTTACAGTCATAATCTGACATTTAATATGCAGTGATAGCAGATGGCTGACTATCACTGCATAGATTTGTTCGCAAAGTTAGAGTTTCTCTACTTTGAGTTCGTTGCCGTTCATGTACCCAACGGGAAAGTCCACGTTGTATTTCATCTTGAACTGACGCTGAATCTCTGCCTTTACGGTTGAGTTGGCAAAAGGAAGCGTGCTTCCATTGAAAGAAACTTCGGCAGTCATGCCGGCTTCGAGTCGCTTGCCTCCGCTAAGAAAGAGACGTTTTGTGGTTACTTTGAAGAGTGCCATATCTAATATTTTGATGGTTACTCTGCAAAGGTAGAACAGCGGTGTATCAGATTTGGTGACACCAAAAAGATTTTTAGTCTTCGTCGTAAAAGTCCTCTATGTCAAATCCGTCTTCAAAATCTTCAGAATCTACATCTTCATTGGGATACATCATCTGCATAATCTCACGCTCATCATATCCGGTGATTTCCCTACGTAAATTGACAATTTTTTGCTCAATACGATTACTTAATTTCCGTGCTTTACGACATTCTTCGGCTTTCTTGACAAAATAATTCGGGTCTTTATCGCCGGTGTATAGATGATCCTCGAAGTGAAACAAATGTTCATTTATTTCTTCGAGTTCCTCTTTTATTTCATCCAGATCGGATAAAGCATTATCCTCGTCAGATGCGTAGTTTTCTTGTATTTCGTCAAGACGAGAAAGTATAGCTTTCAGTCTAATTGTAAAAGATTCGTTCTGTCTCATATTTTATCTGATATATTCAAACGAATGATTAGAGTAATTTCAATGCGATGGCGGCACAAGCCTCAGCATCACAAAGCGCATGATGGTGGTTTTCCATATCATAACCACAGGCGGCTGCCGACAAGTGGAGCTGATGGCTCGGTATGTCAAGACAGCTACGGGAGGCAGCAAGGGTGCAATGAAATTCGTAACCCGGATATTCCATGTCATATTCCTCAAATACCGCTTTTAAGCAGCTCTCGTCAAATGGGCGATTATGCGCTACAAGAGGCAATTTATTGATTATTCAGGGAATACTTCGTCTGTAATTTCATCAGTAATACTGCAAGCTCTTTCAGCGCTGAAGGTAGTTTGTTGCCAAGCAGCATGGCTCCGACTGCAATTCCGATTCCGGCTTTTATCAATCCATGACGAGGCGGACCGATGAAGGACGCGATTCCACCGAGTACGCCCATTAACATGGCGTATTTCATAAGTCTTAGATAGACTGAGATCAATCGCTCTCTCATAGTTCTTGACCCGACATGATGACAGAGAATTTGATTAAATCGTAGGGTAATGTGTCGTCGAAATTCACTGACCAAATGACATTGATTGATTCCGGAAGACTGGAAATCATCGCTGAAAGATGTGCCATATCTGTCATAGTTATGGTAGGTTGTCTCTCACGATTGAAAAATATATGGGCAGAAAGAGCCTCGATATGTTGTGTCGGGACTTTCTCTAATTTCTTCTTCATGTTATTGACGGCTTCTTCAACGTTTTTTCCTTCAGCCGTCAGGGTTTTGAAGGACCCGGAATCATGAAGTATGGTGCACAAATCGTTAAAGTCAAAACATATATAGCCTTGTGTGACCACAGCTTGAAGCAATGTCTTTATTATCTCGGGAAAGCCTTCATACCTTGAATCCATCATAACACTATCGTAGCAAGCGATATTGGGGTCATAAACCAGACCTATGGTAAGTACGCCGGCATCATGATAAGTCTTGGCTATCGCATTAGCGACTTCTTCATTATCCCGTGCAACGATAATGACCATTTTGTCATCATCCATAGGAATGCAATCGCTGGGAGTCTCTGCAAGAATACAGCCAACGCATTCATAACCGAATGATTTCACTTTCTCGATTATGTTGGTCGCACCTGTGCCAGTTCCGATTACTTTGAAACTTACTGGCAGTGGTGCCATGAAAGAATCTGTTTCATTCATCTTCGTCATCGTCAATTAGATTTTTGCAAAATTAGATAGTTGATGTATCACAATTGGAGACAGGCTTGGAGAAATTATAATTTGTCGAAAAGTTGGGGCAATTTAAAATCACATTCACTTAGGACTATTTCCTTCAGTTGCTCTTGGATATTATCTAAAGATCTATAAATGTCGGCCTTATTCATTAATTCGGACATCGAAATAGGCAGAGCTATAAAAATAGAATTCTTTGGTCCATTCATAATCGGTGGAGCAGTCCAAATATATTTCATCTCTTTAATTGATGTCCATATCCACTCATTATCTCGCGGATTAACCCAAGAGGGCCACCCGTTTAATCCTTCTCGTTGATATGTAAACATGAAAATCAATATAGGTGAAGACAGATTGTTCTCCGAGGATGTTTGGTTCATTAGATGCAGAACTTCCATGTTGATCCACCCATCATTGTTAAGTTGGGTTTGCATTATTGGATACTCATAGCCATTGATCCAATCAAATTTGTTTTCAGGGTATGACGTGTAATAATTGAACCTGTTCCATCCTTCGCCCTCTCCCTTCCCTGATTTTTCGAAATTAGATGAATCTCGAATTAGTTTAATGATTGACAGAACTCTTGATTGATATTCGCATAATAATTTTGATGCGACATTAATCTGCTGAAATAAATCTTCCGTATTCATTATTGTATTTGTTTATTTAATACTTTGAGGTAATCGACTGCTTCAAGCAACAATATTTCGTCTCTTTGAAGCAGGTCTGAAAAATCTTTGTACCCATACTTGCCAATAAGTCTGAAGCTCAGGTTTATCAACTTGAGATGAGCCGGTTCAATATCTGAGGAATAAGAGAGAATAGTATTATACAATTTATCCCAGGATGTTTTATAGACCTCAAAACCATCAATTTTTGTTGGTTCAAATGTTAGATTTCCATCCACTGCAATAAGAAAGACCTTTTTGTCTAAGTCTTTACTGAATTCGTTTGAGTATGCTATACATTCATTCGACCATTGAGTCTCAGCTTGTAGGTTAGAAAGACCAATCTTAGCTTCAATTATAACATTGGCTTGCTCAAATTCTAACAGCACATCTGGTTCAACAAAGTTAGTATTGGATGTATTTGTCGGATTCCAATGTGGCCAAAATTCTATATTTAACAATTTCCCGGGAAATTCTTTCTTAATCCGCGAAGAATCACATAAAATCTGCCATAAGATATTGGATGGAAGTAAGGACAGTGTTTCAAAAACTATAGAAGTGACGGAGTCTTCGCATTTTTCTAATCCCCACGCACTTTTACGCAATAAGAAGTTAATCATCGATGTATAGAATTTTCAATTTCTTCCTAATGTTCAAGGACTTCAATACAGATTAAAGATGCCCTTTCTGTCCTCGGCGGTAATCCCGCGATAGCAATCATTTCGTACCCACAGTAAGGGGATGTCTTTTACTCGATATTTTTCGGGAATATATTCCTGAAGATCAACATTAATACTAAAGGCCATCTCTTCCAATGACTTGTGACTCATTGCTGATTTGATTGTTTCGACTAATGGCTTGTCGATGTCATTCAATCCAAGCGATTCTACTTCTTTAACTCTGTCATTGTTCTGCTGGACGGCCAGATTTGAAGATGCAATCAACTGCATCCGGGCATTCATTGCGCGTTTTGTCTTCTGTTCTCCTTCAAATCCGTAGGGCATTGAGAAGAACGAGCATACAAATTTACCTCTCAATATCGCATCGAGTGCAATCAACGGAGCATATTTGCTTCCGGTCATGCCGCCGAGAGTGGCGCAGACAATGACAGAGTCAGACGCTTTTGTAACGACTTGCTCGACAAATGTTGTATTACTGGATTTTACTTTTCCATGAAGCTTTTCGAGAAGGAACGACTCCGCCGCATTGACCGAGTTCTTTTCCAAGTCTTTCTCATTGGTATCACAGACTATCAGTCGGGCTTCCGGAAATAATCCGGCAGCGATTATGTCGGTGGCAAGATTATATCCGCCATTTCCAACTGCAATTATTGTTTCTTTCATTGTTTGGAGGGGTTAAAGTATTTTCAATGCGATGGCGGCACAGGCTTCGGCATCGGCGAGGGCATGGTGGTGGTTCTCCAGGTTGTAGCCGCAGGCGGCGGCCGAGACGTGCAGTTTGTGGCAGGGGAGACGCAGACAGCGACGGGAGGCAGCAAGGGTGCAATGAAATTCGTAACCCGGATATTCCATGTCATATTCCTCAAATACCGCTTTTAAGCAGCTCTCGTCAAATGGGCGATTATGCGCTACAAGAGGCAAACCTTTGATTTTGTCTGCCACCTGAGCCCATACTTCCGGGAATGTCGGTTGCCCGTCGGTGTCACGACGTGTAAGACCATGCACCTCAGTAGTCCAATATGTATAGTAATTAGGGGCAGGTTGAATAAGGCTATAAAATTTGTCAACAATCTCGCCACCTCGGACAATCACAATACCGACGCTGCACACACTTGAGCGTCGGCCATTAGCTGTCTCAAAGTCTATTGCTACAAAATCTTGCATTGTTAATCGTTTTTATAGAGTTCGTACATGTCTGAAATCCAGCCTTTCATAGTCTTGCGAAGAGAAGCCGGACTTACGACCTCTATCATAGACCCGACATGGAGTAACTTCATTATGAAGTCATATGTCGGCGATAGATACAGCTCAAAATCAGCATATTCGCCATAGTCCTCGATCAGTCGCTGACTGTGATGTAGCGGTAGCGATTTCAGATAATATTTATGGTCTTCGTTGGCACGAATAACTATTCTCTCAGGTTTGACATCGTATCCGATGACTACGCCAAATTTGGTCGAGAAATACTCTGTGGCATCAAAATCTTTCGGCAACTTGAATAGGGTGTCCGTTGGTGCTACGCTCTCCAGACGGTCAAGACTGTAAATCTTTATCTCATCACGGTTGTTGTGACCAAGCACATACCAGCGATTCTCAAACAGTTTTACACAGTATGGCTCTATCGGAAAGGTGTAACCATGCGACTTTTTGAAAGGTCGGTATGTGATATTTATGACCCGGTTCTCTTTCATCGCCTCCAATATTGTGGTCAGATGGTCACGCCCGGAAGGAATCTCATCAACCAATATACGTCCTTTCAAGGATAGATTCTCTCCGATGGCGTTGCCGACGGCAAAAGAATCGAGCATCCACTTTTTGAGCTTGTCCTCGTCAATATCCTCTGGATTTGAGATATAATAAAGATAACCGCCAACCTTCTGACAGTCTATCATAATACCGAACTGCTCGTAGATTGCATCGCGCCAACGGTTGAACGTGGCACGGTGGAGTTCATGTCCGTCACTGAAATCTTTGTTTCGCGACCATCGGTCGGAAAGATCCTTGTGTGAAATCTTCCCTGCACGGCGGATTGTATCAATCAGCCAAGTGTATTTTTGTAGTTGGTTCATATCTGTTTGAGTTTTACACCGCAAAGATAATAAAAACCTGTATCATTTCGTGCTACACGTCGTGTTTTTTTGAAAGTTCATAAACTCTTTCCAGTTCCCACGTCGGTAGTTATCGGCTAAGGCAATTGCTAATTGGTAGGGATTATCATCTTCAATAGTTAATTCTGAACCGGCTATAGCTTCCAATGGATTAACGAAATATTCAACCCAGACTCCAGTTGGTGTGCCATTAGTATTGCAGCCATAAAATCCATAGCAAATACTTGACAAGTATGGGTTCGGATCATTTGGCTCTGGGAGTCTTGGCTGGATGACCCGAAATAGATTCATAATTCTTCTGAGTGTTACAATTTTCTTCTTATTAGAGGATTTATTATAGAATGATACAATGCCCATTTCGGCCCCTGCTTCCAAAGCCTTCTTATTACTTATTCGCTTGAAATATTCTTGAAAGGTTGGAAGTCTGTTGACATATTCGTCATACGCTATTCCAAGTTCGATGTCATCAGAAGAATGAAAATCATCGAGCCTATCATAAGCATCAATAACATCGGGGAATATCCTCTTCATCTGCGTCTTTTCCTGTCGATATATTCATCCAACTGTTACAGCAATAATCATCTTGCCACATAATTATATCACTTACTGTTAGTGTCCCTTCGTCAGATTTTATAATATAGTATTGCTCATATTCCGTAAAATCCAATTGAATATAAAGCGTTATATACTTGTTGTATTCTGTTAGTTCAACGCCCATAAGTGCCAGCCACATGTCCTGCGCTTTTATAAAATCAGCGAATGAGGCATACTCCTCAGCTATCGCCGAGAAGTATGCCTGACGTTTACGCATCATTTCGATGCGTTCCGCCTTAGTCATGTTCGTTAAATCCATGCGCCATAGAGTTCTTCGGGGTCATCATCCGGACGGTCATTCTCCAGTGTCGTTCTACGAGCTTCCGCCAACTCTTCTTCTGTCGGTGGAGGCAGTTCTACCATAAAGACATTGCATGGACGCTGCTTCATCCCGGCTTTATGGCGGAGCCAAAGATTTTCCATCAGGAGTGCGACTCCATCGGGAGATTGTATTGATTTCATAATATCACAGTTTTTATATTTACACATTCATAGAACCCTCAGGCTTTGACCAGTCCAACTTTGTTACTTGTCGATCAATCCAAATCACGCCGAGATTTTTCTCTTGACGGGGTTCTATTGTAGCTAATAGTAAAGGAATTATATATGGGATTCTTTCCTTGATATTATCCCATGTCCCGTCGAGGTAACAACTTGCGACGTAATCCATGCGGAGATAAAGCCTTACTTGAGTCTTATCCTTATGATAATACATGGCAAATTCATTTCTCCAACCATATTCTTCAAGAATAGTCGCTGCTTCAGTAATAAGGTTTTCGCATTTGCGACTTTTTGAATGGGCAAAATTACCTATGAATTCGACTGGCTCTTTCATTTCCTGAGGTTCAAATTCGTTTTCTGCTTCATCAAAAATACTCCCGATTGTTGTGAAATTCATGACGCTTTGAAATTAAAGATTGGACGAATGATGGTGTCTATGCTGACTGTTTCACCGATGTTGGCAATGATTTCTTCTGCCGGTTTATAGACCATCGGCGACTCGTCGCGAGTGAAGTCGTTGACTGACTCCGAATAGATGCCTTGCATGGATGCCTCGAAGTCTTCCATCGTTATTTTCTCGTAGGCCTGAGTCCGACTCAATACTCGTCCGGCACCGTGGGGCGCTGAACAGTTCCAGTCAGGATTGCCCTTGCCGGTGCAGAGCAACGAGCCGTCGCGCATATTCAGCGGTATGATGCAACGCTCACCCTCGGCAGCAGAGATAGAGCCTTTGCGGATGATATTCTCATCGCTGATGTAATTGTGGACGGATTCAAATTCCTCTTTTACCTCCACACCGAGGAAAAACCGCATAAGCAACAGCGATATAAGCTTACGGTTGAGCACAGACCAACGCTGGCATAGACGCATATCGTGGAGATAGTGCTCACGCCCTTCACCCTCGACATAGCAAAGAGCGGCGGGGAGGCGTGGTTCCGCTTCCTGATGTTCCTTGCGCATCTTCTTTATGACGCTCTGCAATTCAGACCGACGACCTGCTGCCTTGTATTCCTCAATGGTGCGTTTGATTGTTTCCTCAAACTCGTCGGCACCATCGGTAAGGTGCTTCACCGCTTTTGCCTGATAGATGTCAGCCACTTGTTTGCCGAGGTTGCGCGACCCGGTATGGATTACGAGATACACATTCTCCTTATCGTCCTTGTCGAGTTCGATGAAATGGTTGCCTCCGCCGAGTGAACCGATAGCCTTGTTGATACGCCCGGAGTCTTTAAGTTCACGGTAGCAGTGAAGTTCGGTCACAAGTTGCTTTGCCTCACGGTATATTACCATTTCCTCACCGACAAGCGGCTTGAAACCAAACCTTTCTTCGCGCACAATCATACCCGAAGGCACATTGCCCCGGATATGTTCATGAAATGCGTGAAACTCAATCTCAGTAAGTTTGCCGAGATTGAGGACCCGCATACCGCAACCGATGTCAACGCCCACTATATTGGGAATGACCTTATCACCGAGGTCGCCTGTGAAACCAATGACGCAGCCTGCCCCGGCATGAACGTCAGGCATAATGCGTATCTTCTTGTCGGAAAACACATCAATCGAAAGCAGTTCCTTAATCTGCTCCAAGGCATTCTCTTCGATGTTGTCCGTAAATATCTTTACGTCATGTCCTTCTATCGTCTTCATATTCTGATGTTTTCTATTATTTTAATGCAAAGTTAGAATACCGCTGCGCAACCATTTTGCACATTAAAAAAGAAACACGACATTCTTCTATGAGCGCAAAATTACATCCAAGGTGACGCATTTTACGGTACAGCATGAGATTTTACTACCTGTTAAATATTCTTAACTTGTAAATAATTGAAATATAAGCAGCATTTCAATTATACGATACGAGGAAACTTGAAAAATAGAGTAATTTTAACGGATGTTTACATTTGGTTAAAATCCTTTATCGTATTAAAGAAGAGTACCAACACAAAAAGAGAAGTATGAAATTAGCAATCGTTGGCACTCGAAATCCGGGTGTAACCTATCAGGAGTGGGAGAAGCTCTTGCTCGACAAAATCAATCCCGACGAGATTCAGATGGTAATCTCCGGTGGCGCAAAAGGAGTTGACACTTTCGCCAAATTATTCGCGGCCCGCCATCACAAACCCTACATGGAGTTCGCTCCGCAGTATGACGTTTATGGACGATATGCAACTTTGAAGCGTAATACTCAAATCGTAAAAGAGGCATCAACCGTTATCGCGTTTTCTTCCGCTGAGCCCAAGGGAACTTATCATACCATCAAAGAAGCCCAGCGACTCGGTCGTCGTGTTATAGTCATAAATCTCTAATTTTTTTGTGGTGTCTCGAAAAATGGGACACCACATTATTAACTTTGCATCGTGATTATGGAAGAACAATACAGAAAAGAAATAACATGGTGGTTTGCCGAGCTTGGGTCAGAGAGCGAGGTGGACAACTATCTTGCATTATTTCCTGAACTGAAGAGCCGACTGTCAAAATTTGCTATTGGTCTTTTGATATGGAACATTGCAGGACTTATCGACATCAACAATCCTGATGATGTAAGCCGTGTGCGACTTATTCTAAAGGTCCTTGACCAAACACCCGGTTTTGACTTTTTCGACAACACTTTCAATGAAGCTACCCCTGAAACGGTTTGTGAAATCATAGGAATGGCACCTATTACTCCAGTTGAAGAGCCAAAGATTGAATTTGACTATACAGTCAGTTATATTGGAAGTTATGCTGAGGCTCGTCAATATCTCGATATGACATCTTGGTGTATCGTTATTTCAGAAGAGTCATTCAATACCTATACTGTCAATGGCAACCGTTTCTACTTCTGTGGTAACAGAGAGTGGTGGGACGTGCCTTGTATTCCGGGATTCGGTTTCCCCCGTGACCGATTCGGATATTCACTCATCGCTGTTGAAGTCAGTCCTGAAAACAAAATCGTCTCAATCACTTCGAGATGGAACACCTGTGCCGGAGACACTGGCAACTTCATTACCGAAGACGAGCTAAAATCAATCCTCGGCATGGAGAATTACAACAAACTGCTTTGTAAACCCTCTGAAAATCACTAAATTTGTAATTATCAAACAATCTACGCTATAATATGAATGATAAACAAATTAAAGAACACTTGAAGAAAATCTTGCCGTCGGCAAAACTCCCGACTCGAATATTGTTCGAGACCGCAGACGATTTTCTCTATCTCAAGTTAGGCGGACGCGGGGTAGTTGCTAATATGCAGACTGACGAATCTGCTTTTGAAGGTTGGGCAATAATGTTAAAGTCAGCATTGCCAAATATTCAGAAAGTCGTTCTTGATTGGGAAAATCCAGTATTTAATGCTGACAAAAAGACTGCTCAACAAGCCCATTATAACCGTTTTATAATGCGTGTGTCGAATTTCAAGCAGGCGTACTCGTGGTTTAATATCGCAAAAGAGCGGATACCGGAAGTGGACGAAATGCAGAAACTGCTTGAAAGTAAAACTATTGTAGTTAATTTTCCGCAGAGAGACTGTAATCCCGTAACAGATCCGAATAAAAAGCCGGAAGCTGTGCTGGAAAGAAAGCTCGTTGAACTTTGGGAGAAGACTTGCACAGTTACAGACGAGCAACTCCCGGTGGGGCTTTTCCGCAATGGAAAAGTCTCGAAAGAAAATACTTTGACTCCAAGAGGTGCAAGCCAAATTGACTTATGGCAACTTGACAACGACACGATGCGTATTTATGAGTTGAAGGTAAAAGGCAATGAGGCGATTGGGATAATCTCTGAACTTATGTTCTATGTTTGCACTATAAAAAACATAGTAGATGGACTAATTAAATACCCCGATGTAAGTAACGTTAAGTCGTACCGCCATTTTAAGAATTTTGTCAATGCTGTGACTAACAAGGATATCAAAAGTGTCATCGGTTATTTCACAGCCCCACGTCTGCATCCGCTACTTGAATCCCCCAAGTTGAAGGATACTATTCTTGAAATACTAAATGCTAACAGCTTTGATATAAGGTTTGAAATTTACAACATATCACATCTGACAGAATGAAAATCACAGTTCATCGCGGCTCCAATCAGATAGGAGGATGCGTAACCGAATACGAGTCTAATGGGTGGAAACTGTTTGTCGATTACGGCGAACAGCTACCGGGCGCACCTATGTCTGACAAAAAGTTGGAGATAGATGGACTGACCTGTAGCGACTTACAAAAAAGTGCCCTGTTAATCACGCACTATCATGGCGATCATATAGGCAAAATCACCGAACTACCGCCAGAGCTTCCCATATATATGGGCAAGATGGCTAAAGAAATAGCATCAGAACTTGCAAATCATTTAAGCACAGTAAGTGTAGAGCATCGTAAGATGGCCGAGCGTCTTAACAATGTCAACACCTTCGTCCCAAGAAAACATTTCACTTTCGGTGAATTTGATATTACCCCAATAGTGGTTGACCACTCAGCTTTTGATGCTTATGCGTTCTGCATTGAGGCTAAAGGACTGAAGGTGTTTCATTCAGGCGATTTTCGCAAACACGGTTTCCGTAGCGGAAAGTTGGCAACGGTTATTGAAAGATATGTAAAGAGGGCTGATTACGTTGTATGTGAAGCTACAAACGTCAATAGACCTGATACTGCTATCATGTCGGAGCATGAACTTCAGAAAGAGTTTGAAAAAGCGTTCACCGAGAACAAATATAATGTGGCCTATGTTTCGTCAACCAATATAGACCGCCTGTTTGGTCTGTATCATGCTGCTATCAGAGCAAACCGTCCGTTCTATGTGGATGCCTATCAGAAGCGTATTATGGATATAGTCGCCGGACGGGATAAAATCTGGAGCAAATCGTCACTGTATAATTACATAGAAGGCAAGAAGCCTCAGAAGCTTATACAACGAGGGACTGAATTTATTGCCAATGATAAATTTATAGATTTCGTTTCGGAACATGGTTATGTACTTGTTGCAAGACAGGGAGAGCGGTTTGACAAATTGCTGAATCAACTTCCGGATGAAGGCAGAGTAAAATACCTCTCTATGTGGAACGGATACCTCGATGTGTCTAAAGCAGCTTATAATCCTGCTCTTGCAAAATCTGTCGGCGATGATTATAGGTATATGCACACCAGCGGTCACTGCGACATGAAGAGTCTCGATGAGTTAATTACAGAGCTGGATCCCAAAGCCATTATTCCTATCCACACAGACAATCCACAGGCTCTCGCAGATTTGTTCTGCGATAAATGGCCTGTGATCCTTCTTAACGACGGTGAGTATTTCGCGGCTATAAGAGATCCGTGGTTTGACTTTACTGAAGCTAAAATTTTTGCCTACGATAAGCCTCAAAAGCATTACAAGACGATAGATAACTTACAAAACGCTATCCGGACATTAAATTCATAAATGCCTTTGAATATTCCGACAAGGAAGCACTCAACGCAATGGAATCAGGACTTATTTAATGAAAATACTCCATCTTTCTGATACTCACAACTGCCACCATCGGCTCCGGAATTTACCCGAGGCTGATGTGGTAGTACATTCAGGTGATTTCTGTATGGTCGGGACCGAACAGGAAGCCCTTGATTTCCTCAACTGGTTTTGTGACTTGCCATACAAACACAAAATCTTTATCTGTGGCAACCATGACGATTGCCTCTATGGAGCAAATATTGACGGACTCCCTGACAACGTGCATCAACTCTCCAACTCAGGAGTTGAAATTGATGGTGTTAAGTTTTATGGTGTTCCGATGTTTCTGAAAGATTGCATAACCGAGCGACAGAGCCGCAACTATGAGAAAATTCCCGGCGATACCGATATATTGATTACCCATTCTCCGGCTTACGGCATACTTGATTATGATGACGGTATCAACTACGGCTCTGAAGAGATTCTAACGAAGCTATCTGACCTTCACCTTAAAGCACATCTATTCGGTCATATCCATGCCCAGCACGGAATTTTGGAGCAAAACGATGTTATATTCTCCAATGGTGCAATTATGAACGCTGACTATACCGTTCCCAACTCACCTAATCAGATTATAATCTAATCGGTACGAGTGTTGCCGATCATCCCAGTGAGAGTTTACGATGATTGGGGCATCATATCGACTGGTAAAAATCCGGTGTGTGTATTACCTTTTGCCTATCAGAATATCCTGAGTGAACGATGGGAAAAGCAACTATTCTTCATACAGGAATGGGACTATCTTTGGGGAGTGTTCCGTATGAAGAATGATTACTATGACGAGACCAGTACAGACGAGAGGCCTTTCACCCTCAGCTCGATAGAGCCATTTGTGCCTTGTGAGTATGAAGATATTAGTGAAAATGAATTACAAGGACTCACGCCATCCAACCACTTTTTGGATTCTACATAAAAATGAAAAAATTGGCATAATGACACCTTACAGCTATACCGATGCCATATACGATAGTGTAGAACTCGGCCACACGGAAATGGCTTTTGTTCTATACAAGGGGAATGATTCCGTGAAACTATCTTATTTTGAAGTAGGACAAGCCGAGTCATTAGAAGCATCATTATAGTGTCGTGCAGCTATGCTGACGCTCTCTGCAATCCGGGCGCGGAACTCCGGTGGAGCAATGACTTCGGCATGACCTCCGTAGCCGAGAATCAAACGCTCCAGTTCGTTGTTTATGACGACCTTTAGAGAGAGTTGGATTGAGCCGTCGCGGAAACGTTGCTCCACTTTCTGCGATTTATGGAATGGCTTTGACTCGACGTATGGTGCCTGTTGGCGGTCGATTTTAATAACCACACGCCGCGCCTTGTCATGAATCCATTTGGTCACTCCGATTGTGTCATCAAAGAAGTGTTCCGGGTCGAAGTCAACACATTTCTTAAACGGATGTTCTTTGTCAACTGCTAACGACTGGATGCGGTCGAGAGCAAAGATATTGACCTGCGGTACGCAGTTTGACGCTTTCTCACCGATTAGAAACCATCGGTTGCGATACTCCTTCAATAAATAAGGATATACCACCAAAGCCTCGGATTGTCGAGCCTTGAACGACTGGTATTCGATAATGATAGTCTGCTGTTTGCGCACAGCGTCATATATGTCGCCTATAAATTTTGTCCCCCTGTATCCTGCCACATGCTCCATATCCATAGCCGGAACCAACGTGCCAGTATGTCGCGAAATCTGCTCGTTGAGTTTGCTTATTGTGTCGATAGAAGAAGCCAGCTGCGGAAAACCCTGCAACTGTCGCAATATGTCAAGAGCCGAGTTGAGGGCATCAAGACCTTCATCGTTCAGCGGTAGATGCGTAATGCTGAAATCGGGGTCTTCGTACTCATAATATTTGTTTTCTCGAACCACTATAGGGGCATTATAGCCCAAACGGTCGCTGCGCATCAGTGCAAGATCGTTCTGAAACGTGCGGCGACTCACTGGATTACTTCGCCCTTCAAATTCCGCCAACGCATCGGTACAGGCGTCAATCAAGTCGTTGATAGTCCAGCGGCGATAATGGTTCTGGAGGCACTTGTCAATGGTGGAAATTCGTATGAGAGTGGCGCGATTGATAGGCATAATCAGATATTTTTTTACAAAAGTAGCAAATTTCTCAGCAGTGCGCAAATCCATTGCGCACGCACATCTCAACTTTGCGGCATGAATATAAATGGAAAAACAACATCGGCTGAGATATTCACCGATAATATAGAGCTGTCAGCTCTTGACTGGATAACTGAACTGTGCGATCATCCAGCAATGGAGAGTGTGCCCATCGTGCAAATGCCCGACGTTCACGCCGGGAGTTCATGCAATGTAGGCACAGCCTATCCAATCGGAATGTATGTCAATCCTGACCATGTAGGAGTTGACATTGGTTGTACAATTTCCATGCACCGACTTTCGTTTGCTATCAACCCCAATGACTTTCCGTTGCTCGACCATCGCATCCGCGAGGTAATTCCGACAGGCACGGATATTTGCCAAAAGAACTCACTCAATGAAAAAGAATTGTTCCGCTTTCTGAACTCACAGTATCAGAAGGCCCGTTCGGCTACCCCTGACCTTATCAATGAGGCTCCTCGCATTGATGGACGTTTCATCACCGACTTCTGCCGTCGCATAAAACTTCAGGAAGGTATCTTCTACAAAAGTCTCGGAACACTCGGTGGCGGCAATCATTTCATAGAATATGGAGAAGACTCCGAATTAGGCGACGGATGGCTGACTATTCACTGTGGGTCTCGAAATCTCGGAGTCAAAGTTGCCAATCACTGGCGAAATATTGCACAGAATCCCAAACGAGCGAAATACATCGGCTATCTTTGGGGCGATGCTTTGCGCGGCTATCTATCGGATATGATTATAGCCCAGGCATACGCTCTTTTTAATCATCAGATAATTCGCGACCGTATTTTCGCCATACTCAAAAAACTGTGCAAGGCCAAATGCACCGAATCAATCTTTACCACTCACAATTATATATCGGTAACGGACGACGTGCCTATGTTACGCAAAGGTGCGATTGATGCTTCCGAGGGTCGTAAAGTGGCAATCCCGTTCAATATGCGCGACGGCATTGCTATCTGTATAGGGAAAGGTAATGAGCAGTGGTTCAACACCGCTCCGCATGGCGCCGGACGCATTATGAGCCGCGCCCAAGCCAAAAAGCAAATATCATTGAACGAATTTGAAAATTCAATGGCAGGCATCTATTCATCATCGGTATGTGCCGGTACTCTTGATGAATCCCCGATGGCATACAAACCAACCGGGGAGATACTCGAACTTATCCGGCCGACAGTCGAAGTAATCGCCATGATTAAGCCCAAACTCAACATTAAAGACAACGGAGAATGAAAAAATATATACAGATTACAGCCGGACGGGGTCCGGTGGAATGTGCCCGAGCCGTCACGCTCGTTGCCCGCGAACTGCTCAAAACAATACCGACGCTTCAACTTACCGACTGCGAACCTCACAATCAGATGGACGGCTGTTTCATGTCAATGATATTTGCCACCGACGAAGCAATTTCATCTTCTATTGTTGAAGAGTGGCAAGGCACGATACTTTGGCGTTCAACCAAGAATCCCTATCGTCCGGAACACAAACGCAACAACTGGTTTGTAGGCGTCAACTTCTTCGATGAAGTGTCGCTTCCGCAGATTGATGAATCTGACATTATTTATGAAACCTGTCGATCGGGAGGCAAGGGCGGTCAGAATGTCAACAAAGTCGAGACTGCGGTTCGTGCAATCCATACACCTACCGGTCTATCGGTAAAATGCTCTGATGAACGCACCCAATCGCAGAATAAGGCTCTTGCAAGAGAACGATTGTTGTTAAAGCTCCGTCAGATAAACGAAAAAACTCTCGCCGATTCTCAGGCACGCCAATGGAGCAATCACGACAACCTTGAACGTGGCAACCCCGTCAAAAAATTCTCGGGTTCATTATGAAATTTGATACTGTATAGCATTTTGATACAACCTGTCTTTAATTTTGCATCGTATAACAAAGTAACCAACGATTGAATTGTGGGCGAGCTTGCTCTTGCGACCGTCACGACGGCCACCTTTAAGAAGGTAAGCCTGAAACTTCTTGCAGAAGTCCTCATTGATTTTTGCGAGGGTAAATGTACCGTCGCAAAAATCATAGAAGTGCTGATAGACAATCTTCCACTTCTGGTATTTCTTGAAACACTTCTTGCGGAAGTATTCCAGAAAGTCGATGCGGAGCTTCTCTTTATCGAGGAAGCCGAACTGCTCGTTGAGCAACTGCTCAAAGCGGCGACAGCGGATAGCCTCCGCTTTTTCCATCATGGAGGCGTTGAACTCTCGTTCACGGGCATTAGCTGAATGTCCGTAGAGGTAGATTCCCAGGCCCTCACGGCGGCTGAGCCTGTTGGTGTGAGGATTTCGGATCGGGGGATAGAAGTCGAGGTAGAGCGAATGCGGTCGCCCGATATTTCTTTTTTACGAAGGAAAACTTTAGTGCAGGTATTCATTGTATCCTGAAAGAGTTAAAAGTTTGACGCAAAGTTCGGTAGTGTTTGCATGGTGGAATCAGCCACCATCGCACCACTATAGCCGGATTCGGCTAAATCGTAGGTGGCGCAAGCAAATCATCCAGTTCTTTGCGGGAGAGATAGGTAAACTTGCCTCTCTTGGTACGGGTTATCTTGTATGTCTTGACATAGTGATAGAGCTGGTCTCTTGTCATGCCAAACTTTGCCATAGCCTCGGCAATCGTGTATTCAGCCGGAGGTTCAGGCTCTGCCACGACTTTAGCCACATCAAAATGATTCTTTGAATAGCGAACTTCTTTACCGACTTTAGTTTTCGGAATTCCTTCCTTGGAAGCAAGGTTGTATATGGCTGATAGTGTCATTCCGAATTTCTCTTGGATTTCAGCAACAGTGTGCCACTCTGTGATTCCCTCCGGAGTTGGTTTCTTTGCAAATGCCCGGTCAACATGGGCTTTGCTCCACATGTTTTTCCCACGATACACAGTCTTTGGGATTTTCTTTTCTTTACAGACTTTCCAAAACCAGCCGTTAGATACCTGATATTTGTCAAGAACTTCCTGTGTAGTGTAAAACTCAGAAATTGGTGTTTCCTCTCGTGCAATGGTTGTCCGTTCCGTCGCAGCGAATAGAGTGTCAATATCGCTTGACAAGGGTCTTACGGTTGAGTTTCCATGCCTTGATTACACCTTTATTGATATAGATGTAAAAGGTCTTATAGCAAAGACCAAGATACTGAGCTGCCTGACGGGGAGTGAGAAATTCTTTCTCGTCAATTTCTTTCATCCCGGTCTGAACTCGACGCACCTCTTCTTTGCACCGTTCCATTTTCTCTTTGCGCTTTCTATCCTTATAGGCATGTTCAGCGCATCGTTTGGAACAGTACGCAGTCTGAGTAGTCCGGGCAATGAAGTTTTTTCCGCACCACTGACAGACTTTTTCAATTTGAATGTTACTGCTCATACTGGCTTTATATAAGTGGTTATTTCGCCAATTATTTCGCCAAAAGCGTGTATGGGCGTGTATCGACGTGTACTGACGTGTAAATCCTCCATCACTTATCTCGCGCTTTCGGTCCCGGTCGATGGCGAAATACAATCGGGATACAAAAATGGGCGAAAAAGGGGTCAGAATCCGTTAGAATCCATCAGTAAGGGTATGAAAAAAGCGTGCTGTAAAGCACGCTGTACTAATGGATTGTGACAATTATGTTATTTTCCGATGCAGCATGTAGATGTAATTGCAAATCAAAGGATTGCAGTTTAAACGGTAGAATAGCCTTTTTGAGGCTGTTGTGACTTGTTCTTTTCGCTCAAAATCCGCCGTTTCTGCGTTTCCTTTGTTTCTTTAGAACCAGGAGAAGCATATCCTCCCGACCGAAGTTCACCTATCTTCTATCTGCCTACAAAAGTACTGAATTTACGTGAGATTTTCGCCAAGAATATCAACTAAATATAAGAGGTTTTCATATCTATGGATTGCCAGCCAAAAGAGAATAATGCTGGATATAACAATTTATTTGCAAAGGTTGCCTATTTTGGAAACTTTATTATCGCTACGATTGTGGCATAAATATCAATATAGTGAAGATAATAACGATATATGGTACTTAATTATCAGTTTAGTGATAATTATTTATGCTGGCGAAAAGACAAAAATAAGTTTATTCATCTTTCCCTTTGTTTGGCTTTACTTTAATAGACGTATATATGAGTACGGAACTAAAGTAAAGTCATTTTTCTTTTGGTAGGCAAATAATTACGTGAGTTCGTTGGCTATTCCAAATTATATTGCTAATTTTGCGTTACGATAATTATGCAACAATAAAATGGTAATACAATGAAGCCAAACAACCCATTCCTGATAGCAGGATATCATAGTCCCGAATTTTTCTGCGACCGCAAAGCGGAAAGCTCCACTATTCTTGAAGCCCTTTACAACGGACGGAATATAACGCTCATTGCTCCGCGCCGTATGGGAAAAACAGGATTGATTCATCATGTCTTTTATCAGCTTAAAGAACAGAAGTCAGATGTTGTTACGCTGTATATGGATATATATTCCACTCAATCGTTAGGTGATTTTGTGCGTTTGTTTGCCAACACGGTATTGGGACAGTTGGATTCGGTTCCTCAAAAAGCATTGAACCGTATAGGGCAATTTATCCGAAGTTGTCGTCCGGTGTTCACTTTTGATGAGATAACAGGAACTCCAAAGGTAACCGTGGATGTTTCCCCGACAGAAGAGGAAAGTACACTTAAAGAGATTTTTGATTATCTCGGCTCGTCGGAAAAACGGTGCTATATTGCCATTGATGAGTTTCAGCAGATTGCGGAATATCCCGAAAAAGGCGTGGAGGCTCTGTTGCGTTCATATATCCAGTTCCTGCCTAATGTGAATTTTATTTTTGCAGGAAGCAAGCAGCATGTTATGCAAGAAATGTTCACGTCATCCAAACGACCGTTTTATCAGAGTACGCAACTGCTCACTATCGGAACTGTCAATCGGGATGAGTATGCCGATTTTGCAATGGCACATTTTGCCAAGAATAATCTGCAACTTCCTCGTGAAGTATTTGATGCAATTTACGACAAATTCGATGGGCATACATGGTACATACAGAATCTTCTGAACCGCTTGTATGGTTACAACAGGGATGTGGAAATGGCTTCGATTACGTATGCTATGGAACAGATTGTAGCCGAGCAGAGTTATTCGTATGCCGACTTATTGAAAGCATACCCAGCAGGTCACGTGCGTTTGTTGAAAGCCATTGCCCAGGAAGGTTGTGTCAAAGAAGTTCTTGCTGGAAACTTTATTAGCAAACACAAACTCCGGGCAGCAAGCAGTGTAAGTTCAGCTCTGAAAAAGCTGGTAGCAAATGAATTGGTTTATCAAACCACGGACGGTTATATAATCTACGACCGCTTTATGGGTGAATGGTTAAGGAATCAAGTGTTTTGACTATTTAAACCACTTGCATATTGTCCCAACCCCTTAAAACTGACAATATATCATATAATGAATAAATAAGGATTGTTTTATTTACTATATGACATATTGATGTGGTGGGGTCATCTCAGTCGCCCCATCTTTAGTTGACGAAAACCCGAAATGTTTCAAATTATATAGAATTTATGTTAAATATGAGAAAGTGTTATAAATACAGAGGTGGTATAGGGGTCTTTGATAAAAACGGGAAATCAATATTTGATAGAGATGTAAGTACCCTTGCGAATAACCAAATTTATCTTCCTACAAAAAGTGAATTAAATGACCCAACAGAAGGCTTTTGTAGCGACTATAAAATAATTTCATTGATTGAAGTGTTTAAGCGGTTTTCTGGGGATGTTAAAAAGCAGTATCAAGGATTGCTTGAGAAGTTTTCTCAAATAGGAATTTATTCTCTAAGTAATAATGTGACTAATGAATTATTATGGGCGTATTATGGAGGTGGCATACAGGATTTGCTATAGAATATGACATTGATACACTCAAAGACTCACTAAATTACAATAAATATTTTCAAGCTATTTTTGATTTTGATGTAGATTATTCTCGAAGAGTCCCTACTGCGGATTTAACTCTTTTTCAAGGAAAAGACATTAATCAAACTCTAAAGACTTTCTTGGGAACGAAATCCTATTCATGGAAGCATGAAGAGGAGCATCGTTTGATTGTTGAAGGACAGGGCTTGTTTGATATTGATTATAGGGCAATTACTGGAATTTATTTTGGATGCAGAATGAAAGAAGAGCAGATTAACTACATAATAAGTATCATGAAAGGTAGAGGACTGTCATATTATAAAATGGAATTGATTGACAAAACATATAAGTTTATTCCTGTAAAAGTTGAAGATAAATATTCGAATGCGGCCAAATATATTGCAAACAACATTGATTATGATGTAGATGAATTACTTCAAAATAGCTGTGTTAGTGAAAAAGTATCTTATTGTATAGAGATAAGTTTATAGAGGCTTTTGAAAGTCTTAAAAATGAACCTTATATAAAAGATTTTTATATTGCGACTATAGATTTAGATTCAAAAGAACCGTTGTTGAAAATCTTCGCTAATACCGTTAATAGAATAACACCTGTTAGAGAATTTAATTTTAAACTCAATGCAAAAGGAGAAGTGTATAGGATAAAGTAATCAATTTATGAAGAAATAATATGAGTGGCGGATATTTTGATAGGAGTACATATGCAATGCGTGAGATTGCAGAGACTATCGAGCGTGACATTGCAAAAGCTTTGCAACCAAAGCCGGAGAAAATTGATGGGGATTATTGGACTATTTACGAAATAGATGGTTCAACCTCTTTCCACCATTATATGGACGGCTTGAAATTTTCGACTTACGAGGAAGCGGAATCTTTTCTACTAAGTCGCCAAAAGCTTGTAAGCCCAAAGAAAAAGTTTGTCGATATGCATTTGGGGGATGACGAAGTTATATTTCAATCTAAAGAGTCGTTTGTGGAGAAAGCATTTGACGGGAAAAAGATACCTGTTCTATATTCAATCTGTCATTGTGTATATGACCACTATCCTTATGGTATGGAAGTGTTGGATTTAAAAGAGGATACGATTGATGCAATGAAGGAGGCCTACCGGCAAATTCGTATAGCAGAGATATATGCAGAACGGGTTGATTGGATGATGAGTGGAGATGATAGCGAAGAGTGTTTCCGTGAACGTGTCAAGGAAGATTTGGCGGAGTTTGAAAAGGAATATGCTACAAAAGACTGGACTTATCTCGATGAAGATGACGAATAAAATATGGTGTATAACACATCATTAAATCAATTAAAATGATTATCTTTGCATACTATATGATAAGTTAGATATGGCGAAAAATACAATGGGTACGAAATTGCCCAGAAAACTGGAACAGAAGATGCAGATTGTGGGTGAGCAGATTAAGCTGGCTCGCTTGCGTAGGAATCTGAGTGTGGCTCAGGTGGCAGAGCGTGCTACCTGTTCTCCATTGACTGTGTCACGAATAGAGAAAGGTGCACCAACGGTGTCAATCGGTATCTATCTGCGTGTTTTGTATGCCTTGCAACTTGAAGAAGATATTCTGTGGCTTGCTAAAGAAGATAAAATGGGAAAAACCTTGCAGGATTTGAGTTTGAAGACAAGGGAGCGAGCCTCTAAAAAAGAATAAGCCATGAAGAAATTGTATGTATATGCCGATTTTGATTGGCTTAAAGAAATAGAAATCATTGGAGAATTGGGCTATGAATCTCTTCGTGGCTCAGATAGCTATTGTTTTACTTTTAACAAGGAGTGGCTGGCGCAGCACGGAGACTTGTTCTTGAGTGATGACCTAAATAATTATCCCGGTCAGCAATATACGCAACCAGGTAAAGACATCTTTGGTTGTTTCTCTGATGCCTTGCCCGACCGATGGGGACGCACCCTGCTGTTGCGTCGTGAACAGATTGAAGCTGCAGAGGAGAAAAGACCGATTCGCAGACTTTCATCTTTTGATTTCCTGACGGGCATTGATGACTTTTCCCGAATGGGCGGTTTTCGCTTCAAGGAAGATCCCGATGGTGAATTTATCAATGTAAGTGAATCGTTGAAAATTCCACCTCTGACGGATATTCGGGAATTGATTGCAGCCAGTGCTGAGGTTGAGAAAAGCGAAGAAAGCAATATACTTCCAGATAAGAAATGGATTGCACAACTTGTGCAACCGGGAACATCATTGGGCGGGGCAAGACCTAAAGCAAATGTGACAGATACGGATAAAACTCTATATGTTGCAAAGTTTCCATCACGCAAAGACGATTACGATGCCGGACTTTGGGAACATTTCAGTCATTTGCTTGCTAAAAAGGCTGGCATAGATGCCGCAACAACAAAGGTGCTGGCAACAGGAGAGAAATACCACACATTGCTCTCAGAGCGTTTTGACAGGACGCAAGAAGGCAAACGAATTCATTTTGCGTCAGCAATGACCTTGTTGGGACTGGAAGATGGAGATAATGCAACAAATGGGCATGGCTATTTAGATATAGTTGATTTCATCCTCCAAAACTGCACAGATGTAGAACGCAATTTGCAGGAACTCTATCGCCGTGTAGCATTCAATATTTGCATAGGCAATAGCGATGACCATTTCCGCAATCACGGTTTTCTTTTGACAGCAAAAGGATGGACATTGTCACCGGCATACGATATGAATCCCACTCTGAACGAGTATCAAAGTCTGCTCATCTCCGCTGATTCCAACAAAGCGGATTTGAACATTTTGCTCAATGCTTGCGAGGATTATATGCTCAACCGAAAAACAGCTGAAGAGATTATTTCAGAGGTAATTGAAGCAGTAAAAGGCTGGCGAGAACTTGCAATACATTTGGGGCTATCCAAAAGAGAAATGGATGTGTTTGCTGAAGTGTTGGATGAACGGAGTGTAATGTAGTAAGATTGATTGTAGAACTTTATCATGACAGAATTATTATGAGTGGAGGGCAATTTGATTATAGGCAATTTGCAATGAGTGATATAGCTAATACTATAGAACGTGACATTGCAAGGGCTTTAAAGCCAAAGCCAGAAATGGAACATGAGGATTACTGGGTTATTGAGGGAAAAAATAACCTCCATTCTTACGGTCATTATAGTTGGGGCTTTTTGACATTTCCAACTTATGATGAGGCGGAATCCTTTTTATTGAACCGCAGAAAAGTTGTAAAAGCCGAGCAAAAGTATAAGGATAAATGTCTCTTCAAAGAGGGAGTTATATTTCAATCTACTGACTTGTATATGACCGTTATATCTGACGATGAACCGATACCTGTTCTATATGCAATTCGCCATTGCGAATACGGTCGTTATCCCAATGATACAAACGTGCTTGAACTGACCGACCAAACAATAGAAACAATGAAGGAAGCCTACAGACAGATTCGTATAGCGGAGATATATGCTACACGTGTGGATTGGATGATGAGTGGCGATGACGGAGAGGATACTTTGCGAGAGAGACTCAAAGAGGATTTGGAAGCCTTTGAAAAGGAATTTAAGACAAAGGACTGGAGCCGCTCTGATGAGGACGATGATGAATAATAAATGAATACAATAATATAGAAAAAAGAAGATGAGATACTGTTTTTCTGGTCACGAATCATTCCCTTGTAAGTCCATGTGGCTAAAAAAGGGATATGATTATTTGGTTGAACATAATAAATTTACGGATCCAGATGCTGTTGTAAAACTTGGAGTTGGTAAAAACATGGTTCAATCAATTAAGTTTTGGTTGAGAGCATTTGATCTTTTGAAAGATGATGAGGTAACCGAAATAGCTCGTTATATATTTAACGATAGGGATGGTAAAGATCCTTATGCTGAGGATAATACTACCCTATGGATTCTGCATTACCTATTGGTGGTATCGGCGGTTTCTAGTATTTATCGTTTAGTATTTGTTGACTTACAACGTGAAAAGAAAGAATTCGATAAAGATCAAGTTCTTTCATTCATCAAAAGGAAATGTAATGAACCGGAACAGAAAAACGTCTTCAATGAGAATACTGTTAAGAAAGATATTAGAGTGCTTTTGCAATCTTATATTGCACCAGCAAATCCTAAGACTAACGAGGAATATGCGAGCATCTTAATAGAGTTAGGTCTTCTTCGTGAAAATAACGGAACTTATTCTTTTAATGAAGTAGCTATGGGGCAAATAAGCCACTTGGTTGTTTTTTTGCATTGGTTCATATCGCAGGAGAAGATAAAACAGTTTCCTTTGATAAGTTACAAGAGCTATCATTGATATTCTGTATTCCTATCTCATCATTTCTGATGATTATTCGTTCATTGAGTGAACGATATCCAAATGAAATTAGTTACACAGACAACAGTGGAATTAGGAATGTACAATTCCACAAAAGAATAAATGCACTTGAAGTGTTGAATAGATATTACATTAACGATGAAATTTAATTTATCCACAAATATAAGCCAAGGTGTAAACGATAATTTCAATTACATCGTTACGCCCAATGCACAAAAAGTGTATGGTAACATAGTTGATAGTTTCCAATCAGGGATTCACTCATTCTCGATTATCGGAACATACGGAACTGGAAAATCTAGTTTTCTGATGGCTTTAGAGAGAGAGATCTGCTTAATAACAAATCAAGCTTAGTTTCAGAAAAAAGTGTTTTTGCAGATGCCGAAGGTTTTGAATTTATGAATATTGTAGGAGAATATTCTTCTCTCTCAATGTTGTTGTCCAAAGAACTATCAATAGCACCTTCCGATGATAGTAAAAATATATTCTATTCGCTGTCGAGGTATTTGAACGAATTAAAGAGGCAAAATAAATTTTTGTTCATTTTTGTTGATGAGTTCGGGAAAATTCTTGAATATGCAGCTAACACCAATCCAGAGAAGAACTGTATTTCTTACAAACATTAGCAGAGTTTGTTAATGTTTCGTCTCGAAATGTAATACTTATTACTACTCTTCATCAGAATTTTGGTTCCTATGCTCACAAGCTTACAGAGACTCAGAGAAATGAATGGTTAAAAGTAAAGGGGCGTTTTAAAGAATTGGTTTTTGTAGAACCAGTAGAACAACTTTTATTTTTAGCAGCTGAAAGTCTAACGACATCAAAAAAAATGGCAGACGATGCCAAAGAGAATTTTCTTGAAGTGTTCTCGTTGGCTAAAAGAAACAAAATAGTATCGGAGTCACTAACAGTTAAAACGTCTAAGATGCTGTAGCCTTTAGATGCTGTAGCTGCTTCATGCCTAACACTGGCTATTCAACGATATGGACAGAACGAGAGGACACTATTTTCTTTTTTACATGACACAACATCCAGCTCTATAAACCGTTTTGTTCCACGAGACACTACGACTTACAACCTGTCAGTTGTATATGATTATATTATATATTATATACAATTTTTATACAGCCTTGACAGAAACGAATCTTGACTCTACCAACTGGCGTGCAATTCGTGTTGCTATAGAAAGAGTGGAAAGTGGAGTTATTAACAAGAATTACATTGACGATTCGCTCAAGATAGTTAAGACTATTGGGCTGCTTAATTTGTTCTATAATGGTGTGGTCGTTGATTTTGCCTTCTTAGAGACTTATGCTTCAAAGGCATTGGGCATAAAGAATCCGAAAGCCATTATTGACAAATTGACTGCGAACAAAATCATTCGTTTCGCTGCATATAAATCTCAGTTCATATTATTTGAGGGTACAGATATAAACATTGGGGATGAGCTATATAAAGCTGCTACAATTGTTCCTGTGCCAAAGTTGCTTGCTGCAGAAATCGCTCCCTATTTAAACTATAAAATCCCTTAAATTGGCGTAATATTATGGCATCGGGGCGATTTTTTCGCCTCGATGCTTGATTTTCAGGCAAAAAGTTTGGCAGAATCAAAACAATGTTGTACCTTTGTATTACGTCTTAGCGTAATATATAAAGAATATGGCACATCCTGATTGGGCTGTAAAATTCCGTCGCCCCGGAACTGAACTTCGTCGTGTAAACGATTCGCTCTACAAGTTGTATGAGTGTTCAAGCGTGTATGACAAGGAGAAAAAGCGCGCCCGCAAGATTACAGGCAAATATCTTGGCTCTATAACTGAGGCTGGAGGCTTTAAGGAGTCGCGCAAGCGGATAATGGAACGTGAGATCGCGGAACTTAAAGAAGGGAAGTCGGCTGTGATTGCCGAGCCAAAAATCGGAGAAGTAAAGGAATTCGGTCTCTCAGACTACATTCTAACGGAGCAGAGCGACTGTATTGACCGACTAAAGCAAGTGTTCCATGAGGATTGGTCGCGGATTATTGCGTTGGTGTACTGCAGGTTGCGTTTTCAGTCGCCGATGCGTCGCGTTGCAGGAGACTTTGCCGATAGTTATCTGTCGCACAAGATTGGCGATAGGGGCTTGTCGGCCAATGCGCTATCGGGATTTCTTCATGATTTGGGCACAAAGCGTGATAAAATAACTGAGTATATGCGCAGCTATATTGATCCTTTGGATAATATCATCTTTGACGGCACCGATCAGCTCTCGGCATCACGTTGCATGGATTATCCGCAACTGGCAAAAACAAAACGCGGCACGTTCGACACTGCGGTAAATATAATGTGGATTTTCAACTGCGCCAAGCATCTGCCCGTATATTATCGTTTGATGCCAGGCAGCATAAAGGATGTCAGCGCATTTAAGGTGTGCCTCGCCGATTCGGGCATACGCGATGGTGTTGCCATTATCGATAAAGGATTTCAATCGGCTTCAAACATAGCGCAACTTGACAAATTGGGGATAAAGTTCACTATGGCGCTAAAGCGCTCTACCAAAGGTCTGGATTATAACATATTCGCCTCGCGGACCAACGACGGAGCTGATGGAGCATTCCTCTATCACAAAAAGCCGATATGGTGGAAGCGCTTTGAGATTGATGGTCATGAAGTGTTTCTCTACCTTGACGAGGCACACCGCAGTGATGAGTCGGAAGACTACATGCGCCGCGTTTTTGACCCCGAAATGGAAGAGTACACAATGGACGGATACAAGGTGAAGTCACTGCAGTTCGGCACATTAGCTCTAATGTCTACATCGGGGAAAGATGCCGAACATGTTTACCTCGACTATAAGACTCGTGGCGATGTAGAGCAGGCTATTGATGCATTTAAAAATGTCATTGAGGCCGACCATTCTTATATGCAAGACGAAAAATCGCTTGAGGCATGGACTTTCATCTGCATGATTGCATTGCAGTGGTACTACGACTTGAGCGAACGTCTCAAAAAAGCGGAACTAAGCAATCGTTATGCCCCGATGGACATGGTACGTAGCCTGAGCCGCGTGCGCACCGTCAGGGTTGAGCGTAAATGGATTCCGGCTGAGGTAATGAAGAAAGACCGGCAACTTGTCGAAGCCGCCGGCCTTGATATTACGCCCGAACAAGGGATTTTATAGATTAAAATATAACCTGCTTTTAATAGCGGATGCAAATTTACAAAGAATACAAATACGGGGGGGGGGAAATTTTTAAATATTTTTTTGTTGTTGATGCTGTTATTTTATGTTAACGAAGCTTTGGCTTGGAGATATTCGGCGAAGATGCGGGCTGCGCTCTCCACCTTGGCAGCGCAAGGACGCGACTTGTAGTATTCGGCTGTGCGAGGCGATGCCTCGTAGGTCGACACTGCTTTGTCGTGGCCTTTCAGTCCGAGAATTTCGGCGCAGATGAGCGAGCCGTTTTGCTCGCGCGATTTCTCAAGAAGTTGTTGTACAACCTTGTAGCAAGCCGATTTGCCTTCGCGGTCGGCACCGTCGGTCTGACCGCAGTCGAGTCCCGCAAGCGACACGATGCCCGACACGGCGCCGCACATCATGCGAAGCCTCCCAACGCCGCCGCCGAAACCTGCGGCAATGCGTTTTGCGAGGTCGTCGCTGAGTCCGTAGATGTCGGCGAAAGCCGCCACCACTGATTGGCAGCAGCCATAGCCTTGCATAAAATTGTCGACAGCGCGCTGCACGCGCTCTTCAAGTTCCGGTGATAAGGTAGTATAGTCCATAGTTATGAAAACAGTTCCATTTGCTCTGGAATGTTGGGGTTCGCGTGACTCTTTTCCGGTTCTTTATGATTCTCTATTTCGGGTTCTTCAGGCTCTTCGGCAACGATTGGAATTGCGTTTGTCGGTGGTGTGGGCATCAGCCAGTCGGAATATTCGGTTGTGTAGTCGATGGCAGATATTCCCGACAGCGGAGCCGCATGGTGTTGAGCCTTTTTCTTGGCTTTCTTTTCTGCCTTTTGGATTGAAATCTCGTTTTTTGCTGATTCCAGCTCGTCTTTCAGCGCCACAATCTGTTGGCGGAACTCCTGCTCCTTGTCGGCATAGTGCTTTTTGTTGCGTTCCAATTCTTTTTTCAACTGCTCGTAGACAGAAGAAATCTCGTCTTTCGTGCTGTTGAGGTCGTCGATTTGCAATTGTTTTTGCGACAGCTCATTGTTGAGTTTCTCCACGGTGTCTTCGAGCTTGGCGCGAGTGACTTCGATTTCAGCCATCTTTGCGGTGTCGCCGGTCTCGTTAAGTTTCTCGTGCAAGGCATAGAGCTCGTCGTTCTGGCTTTGGATTGTGGACCGCATGCTTGCCAACTCATTGTTGCGCACGGCAAGTTCGTTTTGGAGCTTTTCCAGTTCCTCGCTGCTTGCCGCTGGGGCATTTTTCAGCGCTAACTTTTCATCTTCGGCTTCGGCGAGTTTGCGTTTTGTCTCTTCCAGCTCTAAGGTGGCCTGCGAGAGAGCCGTAATGCGTGCCGTCAGCGCTTCTGCTTCGGTTTTGGCGTTGCTTTTTATGGTCTCGAGTTCGGCGTTTAGACGCTCGATTTCCGCCTCCTTCTCGTTTGTGTCGTCGGGTTGTGATGACAATTCGGCAATGCGCGCCTCCTTCTTCGCCACGTCTGCTTTGGCGGCAAGGATTTGAGCCGCCGAGTCGGTGGCCTTGCGTTCGGCGTCGGCTTTGATTTCGGCAATTTCGTTTTGCAGACTCTCGTTTGCCGCGCGCAAGTCATCGTTGTCCTGTCGCAATGCCTGCAGCGCCTCATCGTTGACAGCCGCCACTTTGATTTTGTTCATCAGACTTTTGCATTCCAGCTGATACTGCTCGCGTTCAGCCTCCGCTGAGGCAGCGCGGTTTTCCAATGTCGATATGCGGTCGTTGAGCGTGGTTTTCTGCCTGTCAAGGCTTAGAATGCGGTTTCGCAGCTCTTCGTTTTTTGTCTTGTATTCGTTCATCTGCTTTGAAGCCTCCGACGATTTGTTGGCAAGGTCCATACGGTCTTTTTGCCATTGCTGGCGAGCGGCTTCCTCCGCCTCCTGCTTGATTTGCTGCAGGAAGTCGGTGAGCGTTGATCCGATGAGGCTTCTCACGTAGTTGGCTTGCGCGTCTTTGTCGATGCATTCGCGCACGTATTCCGGCAATGACGTGTTGAGCACAGAGGTTACCTTGTCGACCACTTCATCGCTTATGGCGTCTTCAACATCCTTCTGTGAGATTTTAGCCACTTCCGGAACAGGCGGCGGCAATGGCTTTTCGTTTTCTTTTTTGAACGGGTTGATGTAAGACGGCGAGTTTGTCTGCGATGAGTTCTCGTTGCCCATATCTTCTTTGTCGGGAAAACCCAACATTGCTTTTAGGTTGTTTATGATTGACATATATTCAGTTATCTTCTGTTGTTGGTTTTACAATGATTCCTAATCCCGTCTTGCCGTTTATTCCGATTTGCAGCGGTCGGCTGAAACGCACGGAACGCAAATGGTCGGACTCGTAGACGGCAGGCATGCTGTCGAGATATTCAATGTCGCAGATGTCGCCGTTCTTGTCGTTTATGGTGAAATACCCGACGCCGAACGATGTGAGATTCTGAAAGAAATGCGTGCCCTGGCTTGGCTCTATGCGGTATCCCGGCAGTGCCGTTTCTGCAATCACGCGTGCGGCTGAGATGTGCGCCCATTTCACGGGGATGCCCAGTGCGGGGTCGCTTGAGCCCCATCGTCCGGGACCTATCAGAATATATCCCTTGTCGGCTTCTACGTATGACTTGTTGAGCTTCTCTATCTCGCGTGCCACCATAGGGTTGTTGAACGAGGAGAAGTTCTGCGTCTTGACATACACCACATCGGTGACGCCGTCCATCATGCCGTGTCCGAGAGCGCTGGATGTCTTCATGATCAGCTGGCTGTCGGATGTATGCATGATTTTCTCATCGAGCATTTCTTTGCGGTCGACAATTGGACGTATCTGCAACCAATATACGTTGCCTTTTGTCTCTCCGTGCTTGTCGATGCATCCGGCAAATTCGATTTCCACCGGACGACGCATCTCTTTTTCTCCTTCGGAAAGCATGAAGTCTACAATCTCAGCAAGCGGGAATACTTTGTGTTGCAGCACGTTGGCGAATGTAACCACGCGGCGTCCGTTGCCGTATTCGCTGTCGCGAATCACTTGGTCGTAGGGGTCGAAAGTCGACACCATATAGCGCAATGAGCCATTTTTTGCCGCGTCCTGCACACGTATTTTCTTTATGTTGAACCCGTCGTCGACCTTGAATCCGCCTTCAACGTCTTTAAGGTCAAGGGCGTAGAGTTGGGTCTGCGTGTCGCGCAGGGCAAGGTTGAGAGTGCTTGTTTGCAGCACTTTGTCGGGATGTCTTGGCGAAAAACGCAGAGCCAGACCTCCGTCAACGATGTATTTACCGAGTCCTACGGCAATTTCTGCCACTCCGTCCTCGGGCATCTCGTCGTTGATGGGGTAATAGTTGAGCGAGCGGCCCACTCCTGCAAACGATGGGTAGTAGTATCCGTCGTGCTCCGCGCCAGCCACCTCTTGTATGATTATAGCCATCTTTTCTTGGTCGATAAGATTGCTTGTGGCGGTCATGTATGCTTTGCTGTCGGCATAGAACACTGACGCATAGACGCTTTTTATGGCGTCACCGAGCAGATGCAGCATCTCCTCCTTGTTGTCGAGACGCGGCACCATATATGTGGAGTATATGCCGGCAAACGGCTGGTAGTGAGAGTCTTCGAGAAGGCTTGAACTGCGTATCGCCAACGGCTTGTCGATAACCTCAAACAAGGCAAGAAAGTCGTCTTTAAGTTGCGACGGCAGTTTTGCGTTTATGAAACAGCGCAGAATCTCCTCGTCGGGGGCGTCAGACAGGGCGATGGGATATAGGTTGTTTTCTTCCATGAATTGGTCGAAAATGTCGGTGCAGAGCACCACCGTTCGCGGAATTGACACTGTGACACCGTCAAAATTGTCGCATATCGGATATTTCTTTATGATAGAGTCGATGAAAGCCAGGCCGCGTCCCTTGCCGCCAAGTGAGCCTTGGCCGATGCGGGCGAAATTGGAGTAGTAGTCGAAGCGGTTTTTCTTGAAAATGGCAACGACTCCTTTGTTCTTCATCCTGCGGTATTTCACAATCAGGTTGAAGAAGAATTTCTTTACCTCTGCCGCCTCGCTGATTTCGCGGAAACGATGGGCTTGAATGATTTCGGCGATGGGAAACATCGCGCGCGAATATAGCCACCGCGAGATGTCGTTGCGTGAGGCGTGGTACAGCAGCGACTCGTCTGGAATCTTGAATAGGTTGTCCTGAAACTCTTTCAGGTCGTTTATGCGCATCACTTCCTCTCCGGTCTCGGGGTTGCGTATCACGAAATCACCGAAACCGAAATTGTCGGTGATGATGCGCCCAAGGTCGACAGGAAACTTCTTGGAATTCTTGTCGAGAAACGAGATGCCCATTTCTTTGGCGTAGACTGCATTCTCGGTCTCTGACGATTCCATAATGATGGGGACATAGGGGTCGATTTCCTTTATCTCTTTGGCAAGGCGGATGCCGGCGTGCTTGTCCTTCTCTCCGTCTCTGCTGAACGACACGTCGGTGATTACACCGAGAATCTCGTTCTTGTACTTGTTGTACAAAGTCATCGCCTCCTCGTATGTGCGTGCCAAAATGACTTTTGGACGTCCGCGCATACGGAGCATCTGCTCGTGCTCATTGAGCGCTTCGGTTGAGAAAATTAGCGATTGCTTCAGCAGAAACTTGTACAGGTGGGGCAACACTGATGAGTAGAAGCGCACGGAGTCTTCCACAAGCAGTATGGTTTGGATGCCAACTTCAAGAATGTCGTTGTCGCTGTTCATCTTGTCTTCCATCAATTTGATGATAGCAAGAAGCAGGTCGACGTTGCCGAGCCAGCTGAACACATAGTCGACGCCGGAGAAGTCTTCGTTGGCAAGACGCCGCGACACTTCGCGTGAGAATGGAGTCAATACGATAAACGGAATGTCGGGATAGCTTGACTTGATGTTTTTGGCTTCGCGGAATGTGAGTCCGATGTCGTTGCCAGGCATCGCGATGATTAAATCGAACGACTTGCTTCTTAAAAGATCGTGGGCGTCCTCGTAGCTGCTTGCCTGTGTCACACGAGGGGGAGAACTCAGATTGAGCGATGTGTACTCAAAATACAGCTGCTCTTCGATGCGTCCGTCTTCCTCCATCATGAAGGCGTCGTAGGGCGAGGCGATGAGAAGCACGTTGTAGATGCGGCGCTGCATCAAATCTTGAAAAGCAGTGTCGCGCAAGTAGAGTTGACTAAGTTTAGCCTCGTTCATTCGTTCTCGTTTTTCTATTCTTGTACAAATTTACGGAAATCTGACGTATTATAAGAATATTTTGCCATGAATGTTTATAAAAATATGTCTGCTCTTAAATATATAATAATGTGTGTAAATAATTGGGGCTTGTTTCTGTCGCAAAAGAAGGAAAACGGGGTGAAAAAAGTTTCCGAAATAAGTG
>ERZ772805.651-NODE-651-length-37587-cov-17.675957_pt1 | contig 37587 bp, 32 predicted proteins | sample MGYA00511344_ERZ772805 | MGnify/ENA primary metagenome ERZ772805 (study PRJEB29015, sample SAMEA2737730) | human gut metagenome | biome: human gut; feature: human-associated habitat; material: faeces | place: China | collected 2012 ...
TTGACAGTGATATAGATGCAGTGATGCAAATATGGTTAAATACGAATATTCAGGCGCATAGTTTTATATCTCCTGATTACTGGAAAAACAATTTTGATGTGGTAAAAGAAATGCTGCCACTTGCAGAAATATATGTACATGAAATTGACAGTGCAAACAGGATAGATGGATTTATTGGATTAAATGACGACTATATTGAAGGTGTTTTCGTGAAAGAAGAAGCTCAATCAAAAGGAATTGGCAAACAACTGTTAGATCATGTGAAGAAAGTCAAGTCCACTCTAAGATTGAACGTTTATCAAAAAAATAAGCAAGCAATTCAATTTTACCTGCGAGAGGAATTTGGCATCCAATCTGAAAGTTTAGATCGTAATACGGGAGAAAAGGAATTCATAATGATCTGGAAGCGATAAATTCGCGTTTGTGGAGCAAAGCGGAGCAATAAAAGAGCAGTGCTTCCGGTGGGTGGACCCATTGGAGAGCACTGCTCTTTCTTTGTGGGAAAATTCAGCTGGCAGGAGCGTTACAGCGTGCCGTAGGGTGCAATGCCGATCATGTACTCAACGCCAATGGCGACCAGAACGACCAATGTGGAGATGATGAAGCCGTGCAGCATGGGCTTTGCGCCGGAACGGCAGAGTGATTTAAAGTTCGTGTTCAGACCGATGGCCGCCAGGGCCGCGACCATCAGAAACTTGCTGATGGTCTTCAGGCCGGAAACCAGCCCGGCGGGCAGAAGGCCCAGACTGGTCAGCAGGGACATGGCAAGGAACGCAAGGATGAACCAGGGGAAAATGGAACGGATGCGCACTTTGACACCGTTGGCCTGGGCACTCTCTTTCTTTTTCAGGTGCAGGTTGATGGCGGCAAAGACCAGAACAGCCGGAATGATCGCCAGCGTGCGGGTTAGCTTGACCATCGTTGCAAAGTCACCGGCTGCTTCACTGAAAGCGTAACCGGTGGCTACAACGCTGGAGGTATCGTTGACCGCCGTACCGGCCCAGAGACCGAATGCGGCATCGGAAAGCCCAAGCCACCGGCCAAGGAGCGGGAACACAACGATCATCACCGTATCGAACAGGAAGGTGGCGGACATACCGTAGGCGATATCCATGTCATCGGCCTCGATCACCGGTGCAATGGCGGCAATGGCAGATCCGCCGCAGATGCCGGTTCCGGCGTTGATCAGGCTGCTGGTTTTCCAGTTGAGCCCGAGCGCTTTGCCGATCAGCGCGCCCAGCCCAAAGCAGGTGGCCAAGGTGAAGAGCATGACCGTCAGCGAAAAACGGCCCACGGTCAGCACGGTGCGGATGTTCAGGCTGGCACCCAGAAGGACAATGGCGAATTTCAGGACCTTCTTAGAGGTGAATTTGATGCCCGGCGCGGTTGTTTTGTTGGGCTGGAAAAACGCATTGATGGCCATGCCGATAAACAGGGCGATGACCGATGCGCCAATGAGGTGGAGCCCGGCGCTGCTTTCCAGCGTTTCCAGCCACTTGGCGATGCAGGCGATGCCCAGTGCCAGCGCGGCTCCGGGGATCAGGGCGGTGATCTTCTTTGACATTCGTTGGGGTTCCTTTCTTTTGCATGTTATACGGAAATAAAAACAAGCGAAAACCACCGGCAGAACCGGTGGTTTATTGCTGGAGAAAAGGGCGCTCAGAACGAGCCGCCGGAGGAGCCGCCAAAACCGTCGCTGTCCACGGAGGAGCCGCCGGAGCTGCTGCTCTCCTCGTGGGGCGGGTCGTAGACCTGCACACGGTCGGTGTGGGTGTAGTTGTCCACCTGCACCCGCAGCTTTAAGCCTGCGCCGATGTAATCGTTGGCCTCGGTCTTGAGCCGGGCTGTTTTCATCTGGCTGTACAGCACGCCGCAGACGATACCGGCAATGATCATGGGAACGCCGATGACGATGAGGAGCAGGATGGGCCAGCCGCTGGTGTCGTTGTCAACATCCAGCGGTTCGCCATGCTCAGCGTAGAAATCCAGCGTGTCGGCGCACATGGAGAGGTACTCGGAGGCGGCCTCGGCCCAGTCGTCGTCCGAGAGATAGGGAACAACGGCATCTTCGATCTGCTCGATGCGGTAATCGGTAAAGGCTGTCACGCCGCCGCCGTAGGTGATGGTGACATACTTGCGGGAGCCGACTGCCAGCAGGAAGAGGATGCCGCTCTGTTCAGAGCCGCTGCCCAGACCGTTGGCAAGGTAGTAATCTTTGGCGTACTGGCGCTGATCGGTGTCACCGATGCTGTCCACTACCAGAAAATATACGTCGCAGTCGTGGCCGTTGCTGGCGGCTTCGGCAGAGGCTTCCAGCTGGCTGTAAGTATCCGCATCGAACAGGCCCATCTCGTCCCGCACCAGCGGTGCGGCGGCAAAGGCGGGGATGCTCAGGCAGAGCGCCAGCACCAGAGCGGCCAGCAGGGCGGCAAAGCGTTTTGCAGTGTGTTTCATTCTGCCACCCCCTTATAACAACAGCAGGAACGCCAACACTGCCATCAGGGGCAGGCTGATGCCCGCAAACCACGCGGCCACCCGGCTCTTGTCTACCGGCAGGTCGCCGATGAGCCGCCCGGTCTGCCCGTTCATGGCGAACAGGAAATCCTTGTCCTTCCACCGGGTATGGAGCATCCAGACCGGCAGCAGGGCGTAGTGGGCGTGGGTCATATCCACGTTGATGTTCTCGGAAATGGGGTGGATCTCGCTGTAGCCGCCGGTGGTGGCGTGGAGCGCATCGGCCGTGGAGTTATACATCCGGCGGTAGGCGCGCTCGGCGCAGGCATCGGCATCTTCGTCATACCGGTCGGCCAGATAGCCGGGCAGGTAGGCCGTGGAGAAGGGCTTCAGGTCGCCGTAATCAAAGGGCTCAATGGCATCCATGTGGGTGTTGGGCATCTTGCTGGAGCCATCCACCGGCACCTTGGTAAAGGCGGCCGAGCCTTCGCGGCGCACGTCGTAGTGCTGGGTGGTGGTCACCATGTAATCGCCCTCGCGGTGGCTCTCGGAGTTCTGGCCCTCGTACCGGCCGCGCGCGTCAGCTTTGGCATCGTAGAGCCAGAAGGGGACATATACGCCCTGGATCTCTGCGATGTGGTTCTGGCTCTTGAACGCCTTGGGCAGGAAGGCCTTGCCCTTGTAATATCTGGTCAGCTGAGCGATGGCGGCCTTTTTGTCCAGCTTGAAGGGCAGGATGTACTCCGGCTTCAGCCTGCCGGAGAGCTTGCCGCCCAGCACTGTGGGGTTGCCGCAGTAGGGGCAGGTGGTGGCGGCGGTGGTCTCGTCACAGACCAGCTCGGCCCCGCAGGTGGGGCAGGAGTAGCTGTTCAGGCCCTCCGCCTCGGCCTCGCTCCACACCGGACTGTCCTGCCGGGGCAGGCGGGCGGCTTTTTTGGCATCGCCCTCGGCGGCAGTGTCGGCAGCGGCCTGCTTTTTGGCGTAGCGGGCCTCGATGTCCTTTACGTCGTAGGCCGAGCCGCAGTAATCGCAGACCAGCTTGCCGCTGGCACCATCGTAGTGCAGGGGGCCGGTACAGGCCGGGCACTGATAATTCGTTGTCTTTTCAGCCATGCGTCAGACCCCTCTCAGGCCCCAAAGGGCTTGCCGCACTCGGGGCAGAACTTGGGCGGGTTGGCCGGGTCGGCAGGCACAAAGCCGCAGTTGGCGCACTTGGCGGCGGGCCGGGGTCTGCCGCACTCCGAGCAGAATTTGCCGCTGTTCTTTGCACCGCAGCTGCACACCCAGACAGCCGGGGCTTCGGGCCGGGGCTTGCCGCATTCGGCACAGAACTTGCCCGTGTTGCCGGTGTGGCCGCAGCTGCAGGTCCAGCCAGCGGCCGGTGCGGCCTGAGGCTGCGCGGCGGTCTGCTGGCCGCCCATCTGGTAGAGATCCCGGGCGTTGACACCGCCCGCTGCAGCGGCCTGATTCATCCCCATAAAGGCCATGGCGGGGCCGGCGGCGGTGTTGGAGGCGGCAGCCTGCATGGCGGAGGCCTGTGCGCCCACCAGATGCGCGGCGGCGCGGGTGGGGTCCATAAAGGCCGCACTGCGCTGCAGCTCCTTGATCATCTGCTCGTCCTCTTCGCTGGCCTTGACACCGGAAACGCCCAGAGAGACGATCTCGATGCCGCGCAGCCTGCTCCACTTGGCGCTCAGCTCCTGATTCAGGGCCTCGGCCAGCTCGGCGGTGTGGCCGGGCAGGGCGGAGTAGCGGATGCCCTGCTCGCTGATCCGGGCAAAGGCGGGCTGAAGGGCGGTCATCAGTTCGGTCTTGAGCTGGCCGTCCAGCGCGTCGCGGGTGTAGGCGTTTTCCACATTGCCGCAGACATTGGTGTAAAACAGGATGGGGTTGACCACCCGGTAGCTGTATTCGCCGAAGCACCGGATGCCGATGTCGATATCGATACCGGCGCGCTGGTCCACCACCCGGAAAGGCACCGGGTTGGGGGTGCCGTATTTGTTGCCGGTGAGCTCCCGGGTATTGATATAGTAGATGCGCTGGTCGGAACCGGCCTGCCCGCCAAAGCTGAACCGCTTGCCCAGCTCGGCAAACACGCTGTCGATGTTCTTCAGCCCGCCGCTGAGCAGGGAGGGCTGGGTGCCGGTGCTGTAGGTGTACTCGCCGGGTTCGGCACAGAGGTCCACCACCTTGCCCTGCTCCACGATCAGCACGCACTGGCCGTCGGCCACGGCGATCACAGAGCCGTCCGAGATGACGTTTTCGCTGCCGTGCCGGTTGGCGGAGCGGCCGTTGGTCCGCTTCTGGCCCTTGACGGCCAGCACCTCCGCAGGCAGAGCGTCACAATAAAAATATTCCTTCCACTGGTCGCCCATCATGCCGGATGCCGCGCCCATGGCTGCTTTGATGAGACCCATAACTTCAATCTCCTTTTGTGCCGGGCAGTGCCCCAAAGCGGGGAATGGCTCCCCCGGGCGCTGCGGAATTTGGGACAAGTATAACATAATCCGGGAAATTGTAAAAGCGATTTGGCAAAAAGGCGAAAGAAAAACTTATTCTTGCTTTTTTGCCCCGGCGGGTGTACAATACCCTACGAAAAACAAAACACAGGGGAGCTCGTAAGGCGGGCTGAGAGGAAGTAACCAAACTTCGACCCTTGACCTGATGCGGATAATGCCGCCGTAGGAAGTCATAGGAAAATGATTTTTTGCAGGAGGCACCGCTGTGGTGTCTCCTGTTTTTTGTTGCCGCAAGCCGCCGCAACGGGCGGCTCCGGGCTGAGGGGGAGCGCCCTGAGCCTTGAAATAACTGCGATGGGAAGCCGTGTTCCGGCGTGAGAGGAGGCCAGCAAGCCTCGACCGCTTTTTGAGAAAGAGGAGTTACCAATGAAAAAATTCTCTGTGAAAAAGCTGGCTCTCGCTGGAATGTTCTGCGCCCTGTGCGTGGTGGGCAGTGTGTTCAGCTTCCCGATGTTCGGCAGCAAGTGCGCCCCCGTGCAGCACATGGTCAATGTGCTCTGCGCCGTGCTGCTGGGCCCCTGGTGGGGCGTGGGCGTGGCCTTTGTGGCCTCGCTGCTCCGCAATATCCTGGGTCTGGGCAGCCTGATGGCCTTCCCGGGCAGCATGTTCGGTGCCCTGCTCTGCGGCCTGGTCTACGCAAAGACCAAAAATCTGATCGCCACCCTGGTGGGCGAGGTGTTCGGCACCAGCATTCTGGGCGGCCTGTGCGCTTACCCGGTGGCCATCTGCCTGATGGGCAAGAGCGCCGGTGACATCGCGTTCTATGCCTACATTGTGCCCTTCCTCATCTCCACCGCTGTGGGTGCGGTCATTGCGGGCGTGCTGGTGTACAGCCTGCAGCACTCCGGTGCCCTGCGCTCCATGCAGAGCAGCCTTTCCTGACGGGGGTGCGTCATGTTTGCAGAGCAGTTTGCCAATGTCCGCACCAAAAGCCCCCTCGTTCATAATATTACCAACTACGTCACCGTGAACGACTGCGCCAACATGGTGCTGGCCTGCGGTGCTTCGCCCATTATGGCCGACGATGCCGCCGAGGTGGAGGACATCACCACCATCTGCGGCGGGCTGAACATCAACATTGGCACCCTGAACAGCCGCACCATTGAATCCATGCTCAAGGCAGGCAAAAAGGCCAATGCACTGGGCCACCCCGTGGTGCTGGACCCTGTGGGCGCAGGCGCTTCCGCCCTGCGCACCGGGACGGCCTACCGCCTGCTGGACGAGGTGCGGTTCACGGTCATCCGGGGCAACATCTCCGAGGTAAAGACGCTGGCTTCCGGCGCGGGCACCACCAAGGGTGTGGATGCCGATGTGGCCGACAGGGTCACCGAGGAGAATCTGGACGGCGCGGTGGCCTTTGCCAAGGCTTTTGCCGCAAAGACCGGTGCCGTTGTGGCCATTACCGGTGCCATTGACATCGTGGCCGATGGGGCAAAAGCCTACTGCATCCGCAACGGCCACCCAATGATGAGTGCCATCACCGGCACGGGCTGCCAGCTCTCTGCCCTGACGGCGGCCTTTATTACCGCCAACCCCGGCCAGCCGCTGGAGGCTGCGGCTGCCGCCGTCTGCGCCATGGGCCTTGCGGGCGAGATCGCCCATGCACGGCTGACCCCGCTGGACGGCAACGCCACCTACCGCAATTACATCATTGATGCCATTTACAATATGACTCCGGCTCAGCTGGAAGAGGGTGCCAAGTATGAAGTGCGCTGAAGAATATATGCGGCTCTACGCCGTCACCGACCGTGCCTGGGTGGGCGGTCAGACCCTCTATCAGCAGGTGGAGAGCGCCCTGAAGGGCGGCGTGACCTGTGTTCAGCTGCGGGAAAAGGAGCTGGACGAGGAAGCCTTCCTAAAGGAGGCGTTTGAGCTCCACGACCTGTGCAAAAAGTACAACGTGCCCTTTTTTATCAACGATAACGTGGACATTGCCATCCGCTGCCACGCCGAGGGTATCCATGTGGGGCAGGAGGATATGGCCGCTGCTCAGGTGCGCCAGCGCGTGGGCGATGAGATGATGATCGGCGTATCCGTCCACAGCGTGGAGGAGGCTCTGGAGGCCGTCCGGCACGGTGCCGACTGTCTGGGCGTGGGTGCAGCCTTCTCTACCCACACCAAGGAGGACGTGGACGTTCTGCCCGAGGGCATGATGAAAGCCATCTGCGATGCCGTGGACATCCCCGTTGTGGCCATCGGCGGCATCCACAAGGAGAACCTGCTCCGGCTCAAGGGCACCGGCGTGAACGGCGTGGCCCTTGTCAGCGCGATCTTCGGCGCGGAGGACATCGAGGCCGAGTGCAGGGAGCTGAAGGCACTGGCGGAGCAGATCGTAAAATAATCTGTCATCCCGCGGCAAACCGGGGGCACCACCTTGGGCCGCGTTACAAAATTCATGGAGAAAACCAACATGAAAAGCGTATTTTGCGCAGGTGCCGGCATCCAGAGCGTACTGCTTTTTCTGAATGACGGCTGCCTGCCCCTACCCCTGTATGACCAGCACCCTGCTGTTCAGAGATAAACTGTCATTTGGAGGAAAGTACCATGCAGAACTACACCACACAGATGGACGCTGCCCGCAAGGGCATCGTCACGCCGGAAATGGAGATCGTGGCCAAAAAGGAATACCGCACCACGGAGGAGATCCGTCAGCTGGTGGCTGAGGGCAAGGTGGCCATTCCCGCCAACAAGCACCACACCTGCCTGAACCCCGAGGGCATCGGTTCCATGCTGCGCACCAAGATCAACGTGAATCTGGGCGTTTCCCGCGACTGCAAGGATTACAACGTGGAGATGGAAAAGGTGATGAGCGCCGTCAACATGGGCGCGGAAGCCATCATGGATCTGTCCAGCCACGGCAACACCCAGCCCTTCCGCCAGAAGCTGACCCACGAGTGCCCCGTGATGATCGGCACTGTGCCCGTGTACGATTCCGTCATCCACTATCAGCGCGACCTTGCCACCCTGACCGCGCAGGATTTCATCGACGTGGTGCGCCTGCACGCGGAGGACGGCGTGGACTTTGTCACCCTGCACTGCGGCATCACCCGCAAGACCATCGACCAGATCCGCACCCACAAGCGGAAGATGAACATTGTCAGCCGCGGCGGCTCTCTGGTGTTCGCCTGGATGAGCATGACCGGCAACGAGAACCCCTTCTACGAGCACTTTGACGAGATTTGCGAGATCTGCGCCGAGCACGACGTGACCATCTCGCTGGGCGATGCCTGCCGCCCCGGCTGCCTGGCCGATGCCACCGATGTCTGCCAGATCGAAGAGCTGGTGCGTCTGGGCGAGCTGACCAAGCGCGCCTGGGCACACAACGTGCAGGTCATGGTGGAGGGCCCGGGCCATGTGCCCCTGAATCAGGTGGCCGCCAACATGGAGGTACAGAAGAGCATCTGCATGGGCGCTCCCTTCTATGTGCTGGGACCCCTCGTCACCGACATTGCCCCCGGCTATGACCACATCACGGCTGCCATCGGCGGTGCCGTTGCCGCCATGAGCGGTGCAGCCTTCCTGTGCTATGTCACCCCCGCCGAGCATCTGGCTCTGCCCAACGTGGACGATGTGAAGCAGGGCATCGTGGCCTCCAAGATCGCCGCCCATGCAGCCGATATCGCCAAGGGCATCCCCCATGCCCGGGATATCGACGACAAGATGGGCGATGCCCGCCGCGTGCTGGACTGGGATGCCCAGTTCGCCTGCGCCCTGGACCCCGAGACCGCCAAGGCCATCCGGGATGCCCGCCTGCCCGAGGATGACCACAGCGACACCTGCTCCATGTGCGGCAAGTTCTGCGCTGTCCGCAGCATGAACAAGGCGCTGGCCGGGGAATACATCGACATCCTGTAATAACGCGTTTTCTTCCTTCTCAGCCGTCCGGTTTTGCTCGCCGGGCGGCTTTTTTGCTTGTCTCTGGGCGGGGAACAGGTTTCCTGCTTTACAGAAAAGGGAAAGCATTGTAAAATAGATGGGTAAGTAATAAAATATCCGGCGGGAAGCCCCTGCCTGAGAACGAGGAATAAAAATCATGGCAAGATCGAATATCCGGGTGCTGGCTCTGGACTTGGACGGCACCCTGACCAATGACGAAAAGATCGTTACCTCCCGCACCCGCGCGGCGCTGGATGCCGCCGCCGCACAGGGCGTGACCATCGTGCTGGCCTCCGGCCGCCCCACAGCGGGCATTCTGCCGCTGGCAAAGGAGCTGGGGCTGGACAAAAAGGGCGGCTGTGTGCTGGCCTACAACGGCGGCAAGATCGTGGACTGCATGACCGGCGAGGCCCTGTATCAGGTGCAGCTGGGAGCGGAGTTCGTCCCGGAGCTCTGTGAATTTGCAGCCCGGCAGGACGTGGCCATCCTGACCTATAACAGCGAGGGCATCGTGTGTGAGCGGGATCAGGACGTGTGGGCAAACAAGGAGTGCTTTACCACAAAGCTGCCGATGATCCATGTGGATGATCTTGCCTCCTATGTGGACTATCCGATCTGCAAAATGCTCATCACCCTTGACCCTGCCCGGCGGGATGCTGTCTGTGCCGCCGGAAAGGAGCAGTTTGCGGGCCGGATCGACCTGTACCCCTCCAGCCCCTTCTTCATCGAGGCCGTGCCGCTGGGCGTGGCAAAGGACAGGAGCCTTGCCGCCCTGCTGGAGCGGATGGGCCTGACCCGGGAGAACCTGATGGCCTGCGGCGATGGCTTGAACGACCGCTCCATGATCTCCTATGCCGGGGTGGGCGTGTCCATGCAGAATGCCGAGGATGCCGTCAAGGCTGTGGCCGATTACGTCACCGCCGCCGACAACAACCACGACGGTGTGTCCGAGGCCATCGAAAAATTTATCCTGAACTGAGAGGAACACAAACAACAATGCCACGCAATCTGGTTTTATTTGATCTGGAATGGAACATCGGCTATAAGCCGTATCTCTTTAATTATCATGGTGTGCAGCAGACCTTCCGGGGCGAGATCATCGAGATCGGCGCGGTGAAGATCGACGAGGATGCCAACGTGCTGGATACCTTCTCCATCCACCTGCGGCCCCGCATTTTCCGCACCCTGCAGCACCACATCGCCAAGGTGACGGGCCTGACCCAGGCTGACCTGGATCGGGGCGAGCCCATCGTGCAGGGGCTGCGCCGCTTTATGCAGTGGTGCGGCCCGGATGCCGAGTTTGCCGAGTGGGGCATGGATGACGTGCCGGTGCTCAAGCAGAACCTTTTCCTCTGCAATCTGGACGAGAGCCGCCCCACCCAGTGGTATGATCTGCAGCAGATCTTCCTGCGGGAGCACCCCCGCAAGGAGGGCGAGGGCATGACGCTGGAAAGCGTTGTGACCCGGATGGGCATCCCGATGGAGCGCCCGTTCCACGATGCCCTGTCCGATACCCTTTACACCGCCGATGTCTGCCGCAAGCTTGACCTGCGGGCGGGTCTGGCGGCCTACCCCACCGAGGAGGAATCCCTGCGGGCAAGCCTCTGCCCCGCCCCCGGCGATTACCGGGACTTCCGGGTGTTCCGCGGCTATGTGGAGCAGTCCACCTGGCGCAGCGACCCAAAGATCTTCACTGCCAGCTGCCCGGTGTGCGGCGGGGATCTGCAGCCAGACGATATCTGGCTGAAAAAGGGCAACAGCGGCTGGTACACTCTGTCTGTCTGCCCTGCCTGCGCCGGTACCGGCAATGAGGTTGGAAAGGGCGTATTCCAGCGCTACAAGCTGGCCCGGCGGGACGGCCTGCACTGGAGCTTTGCCCGCTGTGTCCAGATCCCGGACGAAGCCGGGCTTGCCCGCTGGGAGCGGATGCGCGCCCAGCAGATCGAGCGGATGCAGGCCCGGGCCGAAAAGGCCGCCGCTGAAGCCGCCGGAAAAGCATAAAGATCCCCGCCCTGTGCAGGAAACGCCCCCGCAGTCTCGTAGTATAGGTGATAGGACAAAAAAAGCTCGTATTTTGTTCACGGGCGTGTCATAGAAACCGGATATACTAAAGAAAAATGAGAGGGAAGGAACACGCGGGATGGAAATGACGATGATAGGCTGGCTCCATCAGCTGGGAACGCTGGAATTCTGGGAGGCCCTGCTGGAAGGCTTTGGCGGCCTTGGCCCCATTGCGCCCGTGATCCTTGCGATGGTGGAATCCTTTTTTCCGCCGCTGCCGCTCATTGCCATTGTGGCGCTGAACGTTGCGGCCCACGGCGGCCTTCTGGGCTTTGTGTACAGCTGGGCCGGGGTGATGCTGGGCGGCACTGTGATGTTCCTGCTCTGGCGGCGTGTCGTCAAGCGTTTTTTCTGGAAATTTGCCCGCCGCTCGGCAAAGCTGCAAAAGGCGGAGCAATGGGTCAGCCGGTTCGACACCGCGTCCCTGTTCATGCTGTCGCTCCTGCCCTTTACGCCCTCGTCCTTTATGCACTTTGCCTTTGGCATCTCTGATTTTGACGAGAAGCGCTACCTTGTCACCATGCTGCTGGGCAAGGGCGTGATGGTGGCCATGATGGCCCTTTTCGGGCAGTCGCTGGTGTCTGCCATGAAGAACCCGTTCTACCTCGTGCTTGCCATCGCCATCTGGGCGGGAATGTACTTTGCCAGCAAGCACTTCTGTAAAAAGCACGAGATCGATTGAATCGGCGCAGAGCTGCCGCTGAAATGCCAGCGCCTGCGTTTTGCTTGACTTCTCCCCCCGGCCCGGCTATAATACAGATGTATCAGGAAAAATGCGTTTACCCGGGCAGAGTAGCGCAAAGGTGAGCTGGACAGAGAGAACGGGCCGTTGGCTGGGAGCCTGTTTGCAGCAGCGTGTGTGAAGTGCGCCCGGGCAGCACGCCGCGGGAAACCTGCTGGGGAGTATCGCGGCGCGGCAGCCGCCGTTATCGGCTTTGAGCGACAAACAGAAGTGGAACCGCGATTTTAAAAACCGCCTTCGAAGTGATATGCGATATCATATTGCTTTGAGGGCTTTTGTTTTTTCAGGCAGATTCGCAGGAGCTGCCCTCTTTGCCAAGGGCTCCCCTGTTAGGGGAGCTGGCGAGTGAAGCGAGACTGAGAGGTTCTGCTGCGGCTTTTGTTTGCCCTACAAGAAGGAGAGTTCTTATGCAGATTTTCAACACCCTGACCCGCCAGAAGGAAGAGTTTGTGCCGCAGGTGCCCGGCGAATACCGCATCTATGTCTGCGGCCCCACCGTTTACAACTATATCCACATCGGCAACGCCCGCCCGCTGATCGTGTTCGATACCCTGCGCCGCTATCTGGAATACCGCGGCAACAAGGTCATCTATGTCTCCAACATCACCGATATTGATGATAAGCTCATCAAGAAGGGCCAGGAGGAGGGTACCTCCATGAAGGAAGTGGCCCAGCGCTTTGAGGCCGAGTACCTCAAGGATGCCGCCGGTCTGAACTGCAAAAAGCCCACCGTTCAGCCCCGTGCAACGGAGCACATCCAGCAGATCCTGGACATCGTCAAGGACCTGATCGATTCCGGCCACGCCTACGTTGCCAAGAACGGGGATGTCTACTTCCGCGTCAAGAGCGACCCGGAGTACGGCAAGCTGAGCCACCTCAAGCTGGACGATCTGGAGAGCGGCAACCGTGAGCTGCGCAGCCAGATGGAGGATGACCTGAAGGAAGACCCCGCCGACTTTGCCGTCTGGAAGGCTGCCAAGCCCGGCGAGCCTGCCTGGGAAAGCCCCTATGGCATGGGCCGCCCCGGCTGGCATATCGAGTGCAGCGCCATGAGCCGCACCCATCTGGGCAAGACCATCGACCTGCACTGCGGCGGTCAGGATCTGATCTTCCCCCACCACGAGAACGAGATCGCCCAGAGCGAGTGCGCCAACGGCTGCGAGTTTGCCCACTACTGGATGCACAACGGCTTCATCAATGTGGATAACCAGAAGATGTCCAAGAGCCTGCACAACTTCTTCACCGTCCGCGATGTGGCAGACCTCTACGGCTACGAGCCCATCCGCTATTTCATGCTGACCGCAGGCTACCGGATGCCCCTGAACTACACCGTGGACCTCATCGAGAGCTGCAAGAACAGCCTGGAGCGCCTTTACACCTGCCGTGAGAACCTCGATTTTGCCCTGAGCAAGACCGCGTTCGGCACCGATGAGACCCTGACTGCCAAGGCAGACGAGGCCCGCGCCAAGTTCTGCAAGGCCATGGACGATGACCTGAACACCCCCGATGCGCTGGCTGCCGTGTTCGATCTGGTCAAGGAGATCAACACCCTGTCCGCTGCCTCCTCCAAGGCTGCGCTGGAGGCTGCCGCCAAGGCGTTCGATGAGATCACCGGCGTGCTGGGCCTGATGTACAACCGCAAGAAGGATGAGGTGCCCGCTGAGGTGACGGAGCTGGTGGAAAAGCGTGCCGCCGCCAAGAAGGCCAAAGACTGGGCCGCTGCGGATGCCATCCGTGCGCAGCTCACCGAGATGGGCTGGGCTGTCAAAGATACCGCCCAGGGCCCGCAGCTGAGCAAAATTTAACTTGAATCCCGTTATTGACCTGTACGGTACAATGCGGTAAAATGAGGGTGCGGGAACACTGTGCTGTGTGTTCCACGCACCCTTATTTTTGCATGATACAAGAACCTATATAAAAGGAGGTCTTTGGCTGATGAAAACCAAACGGCTGATCTCATTGCTGCTGGCGGCAGTGTTCGCCCTGAGTGCGGCGGCCACACCGGCGCTGGCGGCTTCGGCGGGCAGCGAACTGCCTGACCTGACCACCGCAGGCGTGGATGAGAACAACAGCGTTGTCTCGATCCGCCTGACCGCAGACGGGGATCTGACCTATGGCTCCCCCTTTACCCTGAGCGTCCAGACCACCCCGGCAGATACCCAGTATATCGGCGTGGTGATGGGCACCAGCGGCGAAGCGCAGGGCTATGTGACCCTGATCCTTTCGGGCAAGATCCGCACCCTGCTCAAGATGATCCCCCTGCCGAAAAAGATGTCGGCAAACCCTGAGCAGGAAGAGGAGTTCAACATCTACGCCTACATCAAGCAGCTGATCGACGGCAACGACGTGAGCGTGCTGCTGCGGGTGGCTGATGAAGTGGTCTCTGTGATGGATGTCCTGAAATTCTACATCCCCACGCTGAAGGATGTCTCCACCGGCATGAAGCTGGCGCTGGAGCTCATCCGCAAATATCTGCCCGAGGGTGTGTTCAGCCGCATTTATCTGGACGAGCAGCCTACGGAAGCCGGCAGCTATGTGGGCGGTGCTGTGGCGCTGGAATCCGGTGATGTGAACACCGCCGGCATGGCGTTCTTCCGCATCAAGCCCAAGAGTGCGGGGGTGCGTGTCTACTGGGCACAGGAGCTCCCCGCCAGCATGACTGCGGCAGAGGCCCAGAACTACAACGTCACCGCAGTGGTCGAAAGCGACGGCCAGGTGGTTGAGGGCGGCAAGGTGACCTACACCTATAAAAAGAAGAGCAGTCTCTTCGACTTCCTGGGCACGACTCAGAGCGGGTTCCCCACCGAGCCCGGTGAGTATGTCCAGACGGCCAAGGCTGCCGGAAACTACTCCAGCAGCGAGATCAGCCGGACGATCGTGATCCAATAACTGAATCAGCAAAAAACCTCCCTGCCACGCCGGCAGGGAGGTTTTTGTTTGTTCTTACATCCTTATTGGCGCTTACATCCGGAACCGCCAGCCCCAGCCGCCGCCACAGCAGCAGTTGCACAGCAGGTTGAGCAGGATCATGCTCCAGCACCAGCGCATCAGGCCGCCGGGCTGGGCGTAGGCGGTCTGGGTGCGGTAGGTGCGGCCCGGGTCCTGCAGATTGCGCAGGTTCATCTGGTACTCGGTGTTGCCGGGCTCCATCTGGGCGGCGCGGCGGGCATCCTGCAGGGCATCGATGCTGTTGCCCAGGCCCTGATTGGCCAGCGAGGAGAGATAGTACCACCGGGCGGTGCGCACGGTGATGCCGTCCAGCACGCGGCGGGCCTCTGGGTAGCGCTGGTTGACGATGAAGTTGCGTGCGGCCTGCATCTCAGGCGTGTCTGCACCGTTGTAGCCGGGGCCGCGCTGCTGCTGATAATTGCCGCCAAAGCCAAATCCGAACCCGAAGGGGTCATAACCGAAGCCAAAGTCTCCGAAATCTCCGTTGGAGTAACCGTTCTGCTGGTACCCCTGCTGATAGCCGCCGTAGGAGGGGCCGCTCTGCTGGCCGTAGCCGCCGCCGTAGCCGCCGCCCATCTGGGGGCCGGTCTCGCCCTTGGTGATGGCATCGTATGCCGCCTGCACCTCCTTGAAGTGCTCTTCGGCGGTGGGGTCGTTGGGGTTCAGGTCAGGGTGCCAGCGCTTGCACTTGGCACGGTAAGCCTTTTTGATCTCGTCTTCACTGGCACCGCGCTGGATGCCCAGAACCTCATAGGGGTCTCTCATCGGTCTACTTCCTCACGTCTCTATTACCATCTGTGCGGCCGCTGTGCCGCACAAGCAATCTTTAGTGTACAGGACTGGAACGGAAAAATCAAGGAAAACCGCCGGGATCAGGCGGTTTTGTCCTTCTTTTTTGCGTTTTTGCAGTGATATTTGAGCCACACGCCCGAATACAGGATGTTGCGCAGAAGGTCAACATCCTCCACACAGGGCAGGCGCTCAAAGCTGCGGGCGCAGTTGGCCAGCAGCAGCTCAAAGATCTCCCGCATCTCTTCCTCGTACCCGGGTTCTCTGCTCAGGGTGCGCAGGGGATTGTATGCGCCCTTGCGCTCGTCCCGGGCCAGGTCGTCGTAGGCATCCAGCAGGTAGATGTACTTGCCCAGATTGAAGCCGATGCTGCGAAGCTCCGGCGACCAGTGGTCCTGCCTGTAATCGAACAGCTCGGCCATCAGCTCCCCAAAGCAGCCGGAAACGGCATCCAGATCCTCGCTGCCCTCGGCCTCGTACCGGGCCAGCCGATCCAGACAGGTGCGGATGGCGCTGCACTGGCGGGGCCAGCGGGCGGCGGCCTGCTGCGTGGGGGCAGCAAGCATCTTTTCAAAGCCCAGGCCCAGCAGGCTGTGGTCATCGTTCCACTTGTCCTGCGCGTTGTAGTAGTGCAAAGCCACGCTCAGGTCCGCGCAGTAATCGGTGGGGCCGCTGGAACGCCACTCCACCTTCCGGATGGGGTGGATGGGGCAGTGGTCACAGCCTGTCACACAGGCGCTTTCGCCCTCATACAGGCTGCACAGCAGCAGATCCAGAAAAGTCAGGTCATAGCTCAGGGTCAGCCGCCCCCGGGTGCCGTGCAGCACGCCGATACGGCGGCAGAGCCCGCAGTAGGCCGAGCGGTACCGCGCCTGTGCCTCCGGGCTGAGTGCGGCCTGATTCGGGATAACATATCCGAACATGGCTCAGCTCTTCTTGATGAACTGGGTGCCGCAGCGGGGGCAGGAAATCTGGATGCGGCCGCGGCCGCGGGGCACGCGCAGCTTCTGGCGGCACTGGGGGCAGCGGTAGTAGTGATAGACCTTGCGGTTGGCCCACTGCTCCTTCCAGCCCTTGAACTTGTTGTCCACCCGGTCCTTCAGGGTGTAGAACTTGTAGTTCTCCTCGGTGCGCTTGGAGATGTTCCGGCTGAAGGTGCGGTAGTAGCAGAAGATCAGCAGGGCCGCGCCCAGATAGGTGAACAGGTTGACCCGGCTGATGATGGCGATGAGGAGCAGCACCAGCGAGGCAATGCTCAGGAATTGGTTCAGGCCATCGGTGCCATAGCGGCCGATCATAAACTGACGAAGTTTCTCTCTCATAGATTTCCGGTCCTTTGTCCTCAAGAATAACCCTCTCAGCCACGCAGACGCATGGACAGAGAGGGCGTTTGATTGTTCACAACAATAGAATATCAGCCAACCATGATAAAACTTTGAACAGATTGCAAATCTACCATGAAAGGACGAAATTTAATTGGCATTCTCTGCACCGGAGCGCTTGCGCACGGTCAGGGCGGCCTCCACATCCAGCGCGCCCTCCATCCGGCAGTGCAGCACGGCACGGCCTGCTTCACCGGTGGTGGCAAGGTAGGTGCCCGCCATGCCGCCCCGCAGGGGGACGATGGCCGGGCCCAGGATCTTTACCGGGCCTTCCACGCTGAGCTGAACGGCCTCGCCGCAGTAGGGCAGCAGGTTGCCGTTCTGGTCGATGGCCCGCAGGCTGACCGCCGCGCAGTCCCAGGTGGGGCCGTCGGTCAGGATGGGGTTGTGCACCACGCATTCCAGCCGCACCGACTGCACCGGCTCCTTGACCACGGTGCGGACGGTGCGCCCGTGCCAGACTGCCTCAAACCGGTAAACGCTGGACGGCCCGCCCAGCACGCCGATGTATTTGTAGTACATCCGGAGCAGGTCGTTTGCGCTCAGCCGCAGGGAGAGCATCCGCGCCCGGGAGAGAGGCGAAAGGTTCAGCGCGTCCCGGCGCATCTCGTTGAGGATGGCCGCCACCTGCGGGGCCGTGCTCTGGTCAAGGCCCTCATACTTTTCCAGCAGGGAGCCGACGAAATCCTGGATCTCGATGGGCGGGTGGGGCAGGGCGGCAAAGCGGCCCCGGCGGTCGGGGGTGAACTCGGCAATGAAATCGTTGCCCCGGTAGAGGCGGACGCTCTCGGCGTTGGTGAACACCCAGCAGGCCCCGGCAAAGCCGCCGGGGTGGTCGCCCAGTGCCATGCTGGAAGAGACCTCGAACACCACGTCCGAAGGGGAGCGGGGCGTTTTCTGGCTTGCGTAGACGGCGGCAGAGAGCTTCGGGTTGCGGAACAGGTCTGTCACGCCGTGGTAGCAGATGCGGTCGCCGCTGCCGAACTCGCGGTGGGTGTTGTAATCGGCCATGCACCAGCCAAGGGCACCGGCCACGCCCTGCTGGGCAATGGCATCGTTGAGGACGGCAGCATGGCGCAGAGCCTGTACCAGCCGGTGCGGCTCGTCGTCAAAGGCTTTGGCCGGGAACTGCTGACCCCCGAACTCGCTGATGAGGTAGCCCTTGCGCAGGTCAGGCGTAACGGCAGACCGGGGCTCGCAGCCCGGGCCGCGGCCGGAATAGGAGTAATCGTTGTAGGCGTAAACATCCTCGAGCAGCTGGCTCTTGCGGGCGATCCGCACGCCGCCGGTGGGGCGGGTGGGGTCCAGCCGATGGACGGCCTCGTTGGTGCGCTTGTAAAAGGCCTCGTTATCGGAACTGCCGTTCACCCGCACGCCCCACAGGAACACGCTGGGGTGGTTGCGGCACTGGCAGACCATCTCGCGGCAGTTCTGCAATGCCTGGGCCTGCCAGGCTTCATCCCCGATGTGCTGCCAGCCGGGCATCTCCACGAACACCAGCAGGCCCAGTTCATCGCAGGCATCCAGAAAAGCCGGGCTCTGGGGGTAGTGGCTGGTGCGCACGGCGTTGCAGCCCAGCTGCTTTTTCAACAATTGGGCATCCAGCTGTTGAATGCTGTCCGGCATGGCATAGCCCTGATAGGCGTAGCTCTGATGCCGGTTCAGACCCCGCAGCTCCACCCGCTGGCCGTTCAGATAAAAGCCCCCGGCCACGAACTGGATGGTGCGGAAGCCGAACCGGGTGCTCTTTTCGTCCAGCACCCGGTCGGGCAGACCGCTGGTGCCAGGCCGGATGAGCCGGACGGTCAGGGTATAGAGGAAGGGGTGCTCCACACTCCAGGGGTGCACGCCGTTCAGGGTGCCCACAATAGGCAGGCTGAGCTCACCGCTGTACAGGGCTCTGCTCCCGGCGGGGCTGCGGATCTCGGCCTGCAGGGTGCAGCCGATGGTCTCGCCCACTGTGGAGGAATAGATGCGGAAATCGCCCTCGGCCTGCGCCTCGATGAAGATGTCGCGCAGGTAGGCGGGCTCCTTCACGTCCAGACTGACGGCCCGGTAGATGCCGCCGTAGGTCAGAAAATCGATCTGCCCGCCGAAGGGAGGAATGTTCAGGTCCTCCCGGCTGTCGCACCGGACAGCCACCACATTTTTTTGGCCCAGCAGCAGCGATTCGGTCAGGTCCACAGTAAAGGCAGTGTAGCCGCACCCGTGGTGGAACACCCGCCGTCCGTTGCAGAACACGGTGGCATCGTGGGCCACGGCTCCAAAGGTCAGCAGTACCGTGCGGCCCTGCCACTCTTTGGGCGCAAAAAACTCCCGCCGGTAGCCGGACACCCGCTGGTATTCGTTCTCGTTACAATAGTTGTAGGGCAGCGTTTTGACCGTGTGGGGCAAGCGCACCGGCTCCAGCTCCACCCCGGTGCATTCGGGGCGGACGATGGCGGGATCAAAGGTGGGGGCAAACAGCCAGCCGTCGTTCCAATCGTAGTGTTCCATAGCCTGTCTCCATCGCTCTGCACAAAAAAATTCTTACCCTTATGCTACCACAAAGTTGTGAACGAAAAAAGCACTCCGTCCCTTATTTTTCCCGTTTTTGCAGAAAAAGCTGTTAAAATCAAAAACGCCCCCGCCGACAAGGGCAGAGGCGCAAAGGAAATATCAGAATCTGGGAAGGTCGTAGGCACGCATGGCGGGGTGTTTGTGGGAAATCTGCTCTTCCGTAGAAACTACGCTGGTGCCAAACTTACAGGATTGACATTGATAAATTTCAACATGAGTGCGATTCTCGACCGAATCATTATATCGGGGGTCGCGTCCCTGACAAGGAATAAAATTGACTGTATACCAGGAAGCATAATACTCATCCACACAAATCATATCGCTCTGTCCGCAATATTCACAGACAAGGACCGCAGGTTCGGCAGTTGTTGCAGCATTTGTGGAACGAACCTGAGACGCTGCGAATGCGGGAAGAGCACATAGACTTGCCAGAAGAAAAGCGGCGAAAAATGCGGAAAGAATCTTTTTCATGGTAAACGCCTCCTTTTTGAGAAAGTATGGGGGTGAACTTCTCTGATCTCATCTTCATTATAGCATGGATCGCAGAAAGAGAAAATTGTGAGAGGAACAGAAAAAAGAGAGCTCTTTTTATGCGGATTGACGACAAAAAAACGCTCCCGCCGGAAAGGCGGGAGCAGAATGCAAGGATTATAAAGTACTATAAGTGAATAAGCAAAAGCTAATTACCAGCCGTGTTCATGCTCAACCTTCGTTTCACGGACAGCGTCACCAAAGCCGCTTCCACAATGATCACAGAGATAGTACTTGGTTAAATCGCGATAATACTCCTTATCACGATATTGAGGATCGCCGGAAAGGCATTCGACATACCGATTGAAAATCCAAGGACCTTCTGTTTTGGTATTGTACCGGACTTGACCAATGCCACATTCGTCGCAAAGAGAAGCATAAGGAACAACGCTAGAGTTGTCGATAGAAGGGTCATCAGAAATGACAGAAGTTGTTGTAGCTGATGCGGGAGCGAGCAACATGGAACCAACTAAAACTCCAGAAAGTAAACAGGTGATAAGCTTTCTCATAGTGATGGCCTCCTTTGATAAAATAATAATTCAACCCTCACTGGATTGTGAATACAGTATATCATAAAATCCTTTTAATGGGAATTGAGGAAGTAAATGAAAAAAGATAATAGATATTGTGCGATTTGTCAACGAAAACGCCCCCGCCGGGCAGGCAGGGGTGACATGAAACTCAGCGGATGAAATTGGTCATGGGGCGGCGGGGATTCTCAGGGTGGGTGATGCCGTTTGCTTTGCCCAGTTCGATGCACTTGAGCAGCCAGGCCATGTTCCGGCCCAGCTCCCGCATCACGGCGCAGCCCTCGGCATCCTCCAGCACCTGCTCGGGCTTGGAGCCGTGGACCATGGGCCAGTAGGAGCCGCTGACCAGCGGCATGTGGAAGAACTCGGGGTACTTCACCAGCTGGTCCAGCGTGGTGGTGGTGCCGGCGCGGCGGGCCGAAGCGCAGATGGCAGCGGGCTTGTAGGCCAGATACTTGCCGCCCGCGTAGGCCAGACGGTCCATGAAGCTGGTCATGTTGCCGGAGGCGGAAGCGTAGTGCACCGGGGTACCGAAGACAAAGGCGTCGGCGGTCCGGGCTTTCTCGATGGCCTCGTTGACCACGCCGCCAAACACGCAGCCATTGCCCTTGGCACAGCCGCCGCAGCCGATGCAGCCGCCCACGGGCTTGGTGCCGACATTCAAGATCTCAGTGGTGATGCCGGCGGCGTTGAGCTCCCCGGCCACCAGGCTGAGGGCGGTGTAAGTGCAGCCCTTTTCGTGGGGACTGCCGTTGATGAGCAGAACATGCATAACAAATACTCTCCTTTGTGCGCCGCGCGGAAGTTCCGGCGCGTTCTGGCCTGATTTTAGCACAAAACAGCCCGGAGTGCAACGCAGCTACTTGACAAAGCACGGGGATTTGACTTTAATATAAAGTTACGAAAACAAGAGCTTTAAAGGAGGCCAAACATGCGCGTAATTGCAGGAGAAGCCCGGGGCAGACGGCTGGAAGCACTGCCCGGCACCGACGTGACCCGCCCCACCCTCGATCAGGTCAAGGAGGCCATGTTCAGCATCGTCCAATTTGATCTGCCCGGCGCCCGGGTGCTGGACCTGTACGCTGGCAGCGGCCAGCTGGGCATCGAGGCCCTTTCCCGCGGGGCGGCCCGCTGCGTTTTTCTGGATGAGAACCGCGACGCCGTGAACATCGTGATGAAAAACTGCAAAAACTGCGGCGTGTTTGACCGCAGCCGGGTCAACATTGGCGAGGCGGCCCGCTACCTCTCGGCCTGCCATGAGCAGTTCGACCTGGTTCTGCTGGACCCGCCGTTCCGGGGTGGTACGCTGGAAAAGATCCTGCCCGGCGTGGAGAAACGCGTGGCACCCGGCGGCATCGTCCTGTGCGAAAGTGAGACGGGCCTGGTGCTGCCTGCCGAGGTGGGCAGCCTGACCCTCAAAAAGCAGTATAAATACGGCAAGGTGCTGCTGTGGAAGTACACCAAACCCATGGCTGCCGAGGAAGAAACCGGAGGAGTGGAAGAATGAACGTAAACGAGCTTCTGGATACCATTGAGGACGCGCTGGAAGAGAGCGCTGGAATGCCCCTTTCGGGCGGCAAACGCATTGTGGACGTGGAACAAATTCGGGACTATCTGGACGAGATCCGCTCGAACCTCCCGGTGGAGCTGCGGCAGGCCCAGTCCATCGTCAGCGACCGCGCCCAGCTGATTGAATCGGCCAACGCGCAGGCACAGGCCATCGTGAAAAAGGCGGAGGAGCGTGCCCGCATCCTGGTCAGTGAGGCGGAGATCGTAAAAGCGGCGCAGCAGCGCGCTTCCGAGATCGTCTCTGCCGCCCAGACCGAGGCCCGCACCGTCCGCCAGACCGTGACGGACTACTGTGACAATATGCTCAAGACCACCGAGGAGACTATGGCGGAAAATGCCGCCCAGGTCAAGAGCGTGCGGGCAAACCTGCGCCAGCCACCCCGCAAAACCACCCTGTAACCAGAGAAATTCGGCGGGCAAAATCGACCCCGAAAACGGAGTGTCTCGCTTCCGCGGCCCCTGTGAGCAAAAATGACGGCTCACAGGGGCATTTTTTGTCACATTTGGCAAGCGGAAAATCCTTGCAATCGGGGGCTTGATTTGTTAAAATAAACTTGTGTCAGTGGGAACGAAAGAATGGTGCAAAATTCCAACGCTTCCAGCCTGACAGCATCCCAATTTTGAGACATTTGAAAGGAGGCTGGGCCCTGTGGAACCACAAACCAACCCGCAAGCCTTTGACCCGGCCTCGTTTGAGCATATCCCTGTGCTGCTGAACGAGTGCCTGGACGGGCTTGCCATCGACCCGGCAGGCACTTACTTGGACGGCACGGCGGGCGGCGCGGGACACTCCCGGCAGATCGCCCTCCGGCTGGACGGCGCGAAGGGCGGGCGGCTCATCTCGCTGGACCAGGACCCGGACGCGGTACAGACCGCCCGGGCGCGGCTGGCGGGCCTGCCTGCCACGGTGGTACAGATCAACTTCCGCTATGCCGGACAAGCTCTGGAGCAGCTGGGCATTGAGAAGATCAATGGCGCGCTGCTGGACCTGGGCGTTTCCAGCCACCAGCTGGACGACGCGGCCCGGGGCTTTTCGTACCGGGCAGACGCCCCGCTGGACATGCGGATGAGCCAGGAGGGCGAGACCGCCGCCGACCTCGTGAACACCGAGAGCCGGGAAGAGCTGGCCCGCATCCTGCGCGATTACGGCGAGGAACCCTTTGCCTGGCAGATCGCGGGCAAGATCGTGGAGGCGCGGGAGACGGCCCCCATTGAAACAACGCTTCAGCTGGCCGATATCGTGGCCAGTGCCATGCCGCCTGCGGAGCGGCGCAAAAACAAAAACCCCTCGCGGCGCGCGTTCCAGGCGCTGCGCATTGCGGTCAACCATGAGCTGGACGCTCTGGAGGAGGGGCTGGACACCATTTTTGAGCATCTTGCCCCGGGCGGGCGGCTGTGTGTCATCACATTCCACTCGCTGGAAGACCGGCTGGTAAAGAACAAGTTCCGCCGCTGGTCCACTGCCTGCACCTGCCCGCCGGAGTTTCCGGTCTGCGTCTGCGGCGGCAAAGCCAAGGCGAAGCTCATCACCCGCAAACCCATTGAGGCGAACACGCGGGAGCTGGAAGAAAACCGGCGCAGCCGTTCCGCCCATCTGCGGGTACTGGAAAAAATTTGAATGCGTTACGGCATCTGAGTGAGGAGGAGACCTACCATGGGCCAGGCAGCATATGATATGAACGCGGTGCGCCGCAGAAGAGCACCGCAGACGCGGAAGAACGTCCCTCTGCGGGTGGAAAAAGGCGGCAAGCGGCGCCTTACCCCGTTCCAGGCTGCCATGCAGCACGCCATCCAGCTCATCTCGGTGGCGCTGATGGTGGGTTTTGCGGTCAGCCTGCTGTGGAGCGAAGCCCAGCTGGTGGAGCTCAACGACCAGATCCAGGATGCCAAAGCGCAGCTGGTGAGCGAGCAGAGTCAGTATACATACTACAACAGTGCCCTGAACAGCAAAACGAACATCACCAGTGTGGAGGAAACGGCCAGCCGCCTTGGCCTCATGAAAATCGACCAGAGCCAGATCACCTACATCCGGCTGGATGCGGGCAGCGTGCTGGTGCGGAAAGAATCGGCAGTCCACCAGTGGACGGATTTTCTGCACGATGGTGCCATGACCATCATTGGCGCGGTCAACCAGGCAAAATAAAACGAAATGACGGGAAAGCGTGCGGCAGTGCACGCTTTTTCGGTTTCTGCAGGAGTACGCAATGCAAGAATCCCCCAAGAACCATAAAAAAATCTACTACCGTCTGCGCCGCAGCGACCCGCACGAGCGTCTTGGCGCAACGCTGCGGCATTTCAGCTTCGGCGCGGCGGTCTTTTTTGTTGTGGCGGCGGCGGCCATCGTCATCCACAGCCTATATGACATCCAGATCCGGGATGGTGCCCAGTACCGCCAGTACGCCGCCCAGCAGCAGCTGCTGGACAGCACGATTCAGGCTACCCGCGGCGAGATCTACGATACCTCGGGCATCACGCTGGCATCCACCAGCGTGGTATGGACCATCTGGGCCGACCCCAGCTACAGCAGCGCTCTCTTCACCAGCCAGACGGACGACGACACCAAGGCGGTGACCAAGACCATCGACCCCGCTGCTCTCAATGAGGTGAGCACCCAGATCACCCTGCGGCTGCTCTCGGGCGATGGCGCGGCGCTGGACAGCGTGGATCCTTCTTCTGAAGCCTACAAGACCCAGTATCAGACGGTGTACGACGCCCTCTCCCAAAACGATTCGTCCTATCAGGTGCTGGCCACCAAGGTCAACAACGCCGTCAAGCTCTCCATTGAAAAATACGTCTCGGAGTACAACAAGGCCCACAAAAAAGCCAACGCCGAAAAAGGCATCCGCAAGGGCCGCGTCTCTGTCTCCTCCACCAAGAGCTTCCAGCGGGATTACCCCTATGGTGCCTTTGCGGCCTCGGTGCTGGGCTTCTGCGATGCCGACGGCTACGGTACTTATGGCCTCGAAAAATCCTATGAATCCACGCTGGCCGGTGTGAATGGCCGCACCATCACTCTCCGCAATGCCTATGGCAACGCCATTGCCGACGAGAACGCCACCACTTACGAAGCCAAGGACGGCTCCAACCTCGTTCTCTCGCTGGATGTCAATATCCAGGAAGTGGTGGAGCGGTATCTGAACGAGGCCATCAGGGCCAACAATGTCGAGAACCGTGGCGCCGCCATCGTGATGAACGTCAAGACGGGTGCCATTCTGGCCATGGCCTCCAAGCCGGATTTTGACCCCAATAACCCGCTGGATTACAGCCAGAACCTGACTTATCTGGATGAACTGGTCCACGCGGAGCCGGAGCTCTACGGCATCTATCAAAAAGATGAGAATGGCAACTACATCACCGATGAGCGGGGCAATAAGATTCTGGACCCGGAAGGCGATTACTCGGGCTATTACCGTGACATCCAGTGGAAGAACAAGACCATCACCGAGCTGTACTACCCCGGAAGCGTCTTCAAGGTCATCACGGCGGCCATGGGGCTGGACTCCGGCCATGCCACCCTCAACACCACCCTGAACTGCTCCGGTGCCTACACCATTGCCAAGCAGACCTACCACTGCGCCGGCAAAAAGGCCCACGGCGTGCAGAACCTGGCCATGGCCCTGCGGAACAGCTGCAACATCTACTTCATCCAGCTGGGCCAGCGGGTGGGTTCCAGCCTCTTCTACGATTACTTTGACGCGTTCGGTTTCACCGAGCGGACGGGCGTGGATCTGCCCAACGAGACGAACTTTATGCAGTACTACAACGCCAGCCAGCTGGGCGAAGTCCAGCTCGCTTCCTCGGCGTTCGGTCAGGCCATGGCGGTCACGCCGCTGCAGGTCTGCACCGCCATTTCGGCAGCCGTCAACGGCGGCTACCTCGTCACCCCCCATGTGGTGGATAAGATCACCGACCAGAACGGCAACGTCATTCAGGAGATCGGTTCCAACGTCCGCCGTCAGGTCATCAGCGAGAGCGCCAGCGACGCCATCCGCCAGATCATGGAATACGAAGTGGCGGACGGCACTCAGGGCGGCGGCGGCCGCGCCTACGTGGCGGGCTACCGCATCGGCGGCAAGTCCGGTACGTCCGAGCAGCTGAATATGGACCGCCGCGCCGACGGCGACTACAAGAAAGTGGCCTCCTTTGCGGCGGTTCTCCCTGCGAATGATCCGGAGATTCTGGTCTACGTCATGCTGGACGACCCCAACAACGCCAGGACGGACTACTCCTCCATTCTGGCGGCGCCTGTGGTGGGCAACATCATCAGTGAGGTGGCCCCCTACTTGGGCCTTGCGACCGACGGCGTGGACCGCGGCCAGACCAGCTACAAGGTGCCCAACCTCATCGGGCAGGAGTGGAGCAACGCACAGGTCTCCCTGAACATCAAGGGCCTCAAGCATCAGCTCATGGAGAGCAGCTCCGACCAGACCGCCGCCGTGGTCACTTACCAGTATCCCCGCGCCGGGGCCGAGGTGCCCTACGGCACCACCATCTACCTGTACACGGACACTTACGAGGGCAGCCACACCGAGGTGCCGGATGTCAGCGGCAAGAGTGCTGAGTTTGCCCGCCAGATGCTGGCGGCAGCGGGCCTGAACTGCACGGTGGAAGGCGATGCCAACGGTCTGGTCCAGAGCCAGAGCGAGGCCCCCGGCACCAGCGTCCAGCGTGGTACCATCGTTACAATTACTTGTGGATAAATGAGGAGTACAGCTATGGATAAAATCAGTGCAAGCGTTCTTTTAAAAGGCCTGGCCCCGGAGGGCTTTGCCGATGAGGCAGCCATCGACCTTGTGACCACCGACAGCCGCGAGGTGCGTCCCGGGTGCATCTTTGTGGCGTTCCCCGGTGAAAAATTTGACGGCCACGATTTCGCGGCCAAAGCATTGGAAGAAGGAGCCGAATATGTCGTCCTCAACCACCCGGTGAAGGATGTCCCGGCGGGGAAGTGTTTCCTCTGCCCGGACAGCTACCGCGCCATGATGATGATGGGTGCCAACTACCGCCGCCAGTTTTCCCCCAAGGTAGTGGGCGTGACGGGCAGCGTGGGCAAGACCACGACCAAACAGATGACCTACGCCGCCATTGCGGGCTTTGGCAATACCATCAAGACCGAGGGCAACCAGAACAACGAGCTGGGCCTGCCCCGCACCATGTTCCGCATCGGCAAAGAGACGGAGTACGCGGTGGTGGAGATGGGCATGAGCCACCGGGGCGAGATCGAGCGGCTGAGCCGCTGCGCCCGCCCGGATGTGGGCATCATCACCTGCATCGGTGTGTCGCACATTGGCAACCTGGGCAGCCAGGAGAATATCTGCAAGGCCAAGCTGGAGATCTGCGAGGGCCTGCCCAACGGTGCCCCGCTGGTGCTCAACGGGGATGACCCGTTCCTGCGGGCCGCGAAGCTGCCGGAGCATGTCCACCCGGTCTGGTTCAGCCTTGGGGATGAGAACGCGGACGTCTGCGCCCTGAACATCCGGCAGGAGAACGACGGCATGACCTTTACGCTGGAAGACCGGGAGGAAGACACCACCGAGGTGCACATCCCGGCCATGGGCCGCCACAATGTGGCCAACGCGCTGGCGGCTTACGCCGCCGCCACCCGGCTGGGCCTGAACGCCAAGCGGGTCATTGCGGGGCTGAGCCAGTTCCAGCAGACCGGGATGCGCCAGAAAGTGGTCCACAGCAAGGGCGTGGATGTCATCGAGGACTGTTACAACGCCAACCCCGACAGCATGAAAGCCGCGCTGGCCATGTTCAAAGAGTACCCCTGCAAGCGCCGCTTTGCCCTGCTGGGCGATATGCTGGAGCTGGGCGAGATCAGCCCGGAAGCCCATGAGACGGTGGGCAAACAGGCTGCGGAATACGGCGTGGACTGCCTCGTGGCCTATGGCCCGGAGGCGAAACGCACGGCCCAGGCTGCCGCGGCTGCCGGGGTGGAGGCCCGCCATGTGGATACCTACCGGGAGGCGGCAGAACTGCTGCTGGCCCGGATGCAGCCCGGCGACGCGCTGCTGGTCAAGGCCAGCCGGGGCATGGCGCTGGAAAAAGTGCTCGAAATCTTTTACAATGAGCAAAAATAAAAAGAAATATCAATTGGAGTAATACAAAAATGATCCGTTTTGCCTTGATCGTCGCCTCAACGCTGGGGTTCGTCCTCACGGCGGCGCTCGGGAATTTGATGACGCCGCTGCTGCGGGCGTTCCGCGTCCGGCAGGAGGAAAATGAGCCGCCCACGATGGGCGGGCTCTGCCTGATGGTGGGGACACTGGCGGCGGTGGGCGTCGGCTGGACAGCGGCCTGTGTCGCCCAGCCGGAGCTGCTGGGGACCGAGAGCCTGCTGACCACCCGGCTGCTCATCGCCCTGTTCGGGGCGCTCTGCTTCGGGGCCGTGGGCCTCGCGGACGATGTGGTCCGACTGCGGCATCGGTCGCCGCTGGGGCTGCGCCGCCCGGTGCGGCTGGCGCTGGAAGCAGCCTCCGGCACGCTGGTGCTGGCCCTGCTGGGGCTGAACCACTGCCTGCCCGACGGGCTGGCCCTGCCGGGCGTCGGCTACTGCACCCTCGGGCCGCTGGCCCCGGTGGTCTGGCTGGCGATTTTAGTGGCGCTGGCCGAGAGCGCCCGCACCGCCGACGGCATGGACGGCACGGTCTGCGGCTGCGCCTTCATCGCCATGCTGGGTCTCATGACGGCCATGACCCTCCTGGGCTGGTTCCCGCTGGGCGTCCTCCCGGCGGCGCTGGCCGGGGCATTGATGGCCTTCCTGCTCTGGAATTTCTACCCCGCAAAGCTCCGCCCCGGTGCAGTGGGATGCCAGTTTTTAGCCGGTGCGCTGGGCTGTGTGCCGCTGAGCGTCGGCTGGCCCGGGCTGACGCTCCCGCTGGCCCTGCCCTACTGGCTGGAAGGCGGCATGGTGGCTCTGCAGATCATCGTCTGGAAAGCCTCCGGCGGGCGGCGGCAGCTGTTCGGCACCGCGCCGCTCCACCGCTGGCTGGAAAAGCGGGGCTTTGACCCGGTGAATATCTTTTATATTTTTGGAGTCCTGGCAATGCTGGGCCTTGCGCTGACCTTGCAGGCGGCGCGGGCCAGCTGAGCCGGGACCCGATAAGGAGGGAATGCGGATGGCGACCATCCGGAGAAAAAAGCCTGAGTCCTTTGCCATCTTGTCGAGCCCCGGCCCCTGGCCGCAGGTGCTCATCAACTGGCTGGCGACGCTGGCAGTCATCATCGTGTTCGGACTCATCATGCTGTTCAGTGCCAGCTACACCACGGGCTACCTGCGGATGGGCGACAGCTTCTACTACATCAAGTCGCAGATGCTCTGCCTGGGTCTGGGTCTCGCGGTCATGCTGCTCTTCTCCCGCGTCGACCACCGCTTTCTGCGCAGGATGGTCTGGCCGGGCTATGTCGTCTGCATCGTGATGCTCATTGCGGTGCTGTTCAGTGCGCCCCTCAACGGCTGCCGCCGCTGGCTGCGCATCGGCTTTACCATTCAGGTATCGGAGATCGCAAAGTTCGAGATGATCCTGCTCACGGCCCATCTGGCCGCGAAAGCACCCCATCTGGAAAAGCTGGACCCCGCCTCCGGGCGGCGCGTCCCGGCAGGCCAGTGGATCTATCAGCGCATCGTACGGGAACTCATCGTCCCGCTGCTGCCCCTCATCCCGGTGGTTATCCTGCTCATGCTTGAGCCGCATATGTCCGGCATCGTCCTGACGACGGCCATCTGCGGCACCATCCTGCTGCTGGGCGGCAGCGGCGGCATCATCACCTGGGCGGGCGGCGCGTCCGCTGTGCTGCTGCTCCGCACCGTGCTGGAGCACATCGACTCCATCCCGTACTTACAGAGCCGTCTGGACGGCTGGACCCACGACCTGAGCAAGATGACCGACCAGACCCTGCAGAGCCTCTACGCCATCGGCTCAGGAGGAGTCACCGGCCTCGGCCTCGGCAACAGCATCGAAAAACAGCTCTGGCTCCCCGAGAGCACCAACGACTTCATCTTCAGCGTCGTGTGCGAGGAGCTGGGCTTCGTGGGTGCCGTCATCGTCATCCTGCTCTTCGTGCTCTTCCTCGTGCAGGGGCTGTGGCTGGCCTTCCACGCCGAGAACCGCTACTGCACACTGGTGGGCATCGGCATCATGGCCCAAATTGCGTGGCAGGTGTTCTGCAACATCGCGGTCGTCACCAACACCCTGCCCAACACCGGCATCTCGCTGCCCTTCTTCTCCTCCGGCGGCACCAGCCTCATCCTGCTGCTGGCCGAGATGGGCGTGATGATAAATATCGGCCGGGGCGGCGAGCGCGCCCGCCTCGAGAGGGAGAATCTCCGCGCCCAGCGGGAACAGCGGGAAAAAGAAAAGTCCGACAACACCATCCGGCTCGACCCCAACATGGGATATTGAGCACATCCAGATAAGGAGGAAATCACCATGCGTGTACTGATCGCAGCCGGCGGCACTGCCGGACACATCAACCCGGCTCTGGCCATCGCGGGAGCCATCAAAAAGGCCGACCCGTCCGCCGAGATACACTTTGCAGGCCGGAAGGAGGGGATGGAATACCGCCTTGTGACCCAGGCGGGCTACCCCTTCCACCACATCGAGATCACCGGTTTCCAGCGCAGGCTCTCCCTGAACAACATCAAGCGGAACATCATCACCCTCTGGAACCTGGCCCTCTCCGGCCCGAAAGCCCGGGCCATGATGAAGGAAGTGCAGCCCGACCTCGTCATCGGCTGCGGCGGCTACGTCTCCGGCCCGGTGGTGCGCTGCGCCGCCAAGAAGGGCATCAAGACCGCCATCCATGAGCAGAACGCTTTCCCCGGCGTGACCAACAAGCTGCTGGCCCCGGACGTGGACATCGTGTTCGCCGCCGTGCCTGCCGCTGTGGAAAAGCTGGGTGCGCCTGAAAAGACGCAGGTCGTGGGCAACCCGGTGCGGCCTGAAGTGTTCGAGAAGGCAGGGGAGCGGGACGCCATCCGCGCCCAGCTGGGTGCCGGTGACCGCACCGTCATCCTCTCCTTCGGCGGAAGCCTCGGCGCCCGCCGTGTCAACGAGGTGGTGGCCGACCTCTGCGCATGGGAGCAGAAAGAGCACAAGCCTGTGCTCCACATCCACGCCACCGGACAGTACGGCGTGGAGCTGTTTCAAAATCTCGAAAAGGAAAAAGGCTTTGCTCCCGGCGAGAGCCTCGTGGTGAAGGAATATATCAACAATATGCCCGAGCTGCTGGCCGCTGCCGACCTCGTCATCAGCCGTGCCGGTGCGCTGACACTGGCCGAACTGGAAGCCGAGGGCCGCGCCGCCATCCTCATCCCCAGCCCCAATGTGGCGGAGAACCACCAGTATTACAACGCCATGGAGCTGCAGAAGGCCGGTGCCGCTGTGGTCATCGAGGAAAAAGATCTGACCGGCGAGAAGCTGGTCTCGACCGTCTCCGGCCTGCTGGCCGAGCCGGGCAGGCTGGCTGCCATGGGTAAGAACGCCCGCACCCTTTCGGTGGACGACAGCCTCGACCGCATCGCCGACGCCCTGATGAAACTGGTCAAGACGCCGTGATTGATTCGGCAGCACTCTTGTGATAAAATAATCAGACGGAAAGGAGGCGACGCCGCACCATGCAGCAGGATCGGAACAAGAGCCGACGCCCCAGCAGTTCGATCCAGCAGAACAGCGCCAGGCGGAAGGGAAAGCCCCGCAAAGCCTACGACTGGACGCAGGACCGGCGTCCCTCGAATCAGAGCCGCCGCCGGACGCAGGGCTATCAGGAGCAGACGCTGGACTTCTCGGGCGGCAATGTGACGTTCGAAAACCACAGCTCGGGATATGCGGACAACAGCATCCGGTTTCCCCAGCAGACGGCGCGACGGCCCAATAACCAGAGCCAGAGCCGCCGTCAGAGCCAGCAGAGAAGCCAGCGGCCCCGTCAGAACACGACCGCCTACCCCACAAATGGGAGCCGCCCCCGCAATGGCCAGCGGCCCCAGAACGTCCAGAGCGCCCGGAGGCCCCAGAGCGGCGGGCGCTACCGCCCCACGGAGGCGAACCTCCGCAGCCCGGCCCGGCGGGAGGGCAGAAAAAAGCGTCGTCTGACCCGGGCCGCCGTCCGCCGCCGCAGGGCCATCCGCCGCCTGACGGCGCTGGCGCTGCTGCTCTGCGTCATCGGTGTGGGCGTCTACCTCACCGTGACCATGCTCTTCAAGATAAACACCTTAGAGGTGGCGGTCGATGGAGAGGTGGTGCAGGAGGTGGGAGGCTATTCCAGCGCTGAGATCCTGCAGGCGCTGGGCGTCCACGCGGAAGAGAACATCTTCAGCTTCGACCCTGCCGAAAAGGCCGCTGCGCTGGAAAAGCAGTTCCCGCTGCTGGAAAATATCCGGGTGGAGCGGGATTACCCTAACACCGTAGTGGTGCGGACCAACGCGGCCACTGCCGTCTACGCCATGCAGACGTCCGGCGGCTGGCTGAGCCTTTCTGCGGGGCTGAAGATACTGGATCAGGATTCGGCCCAGCCGGACCTTATCATCCTCTGCGGCGGCGAGCCGGTATCCACGACGCCGGGTACACAGCTGGAATTTGAGACAGGACCGTCCGGCCCGTCTTCGGGCAGCGCGGCGTCTGACAGCGCCGCATCCAGCGAGGCCGGACCGCCCACGGATAAGCGGCTCGAGTCCCTGAACACTCTGCTGACCGCACTGGACAGCAGTGAGCTGGGGGCGGATGTCACCCGCATCGAGTTCGAGGACCCGGAGCAGATGGCGTTTTTGTATCAGGGCCGCATCAGTGTGCTTCTGGGTACCCTGAATGAGCTGGACTACAAACTCCGGCTGGCAAAGTATGTCCTGCTCAACGAGGACGGCAAGGGCTGCTCGCCCACCGACACCGGTATGCTGGATCTGAGCCACCTGAGCGCCTCTTCCAGCCGCAAATTCCGCTTTGCACAGGGCGAGCCGACCCTGCCCTCGGGCTGGACGGCCCCGGAAGAGCCTGCCGCCCCGGCGGAGGCAGAAGCCGAGAGCCAGCCGGAGGAAGCCTCCGACACCGAACCCGATACTGAGGGCGCGGAAGCCGCGCCCGCCGAAGACCCCACTGCCGCAGCGGCAGAACAGCAATAAGGAGCATTTGAACCATGAAACTGGAACAACTGTTGGAGGGCGTGTCCTATACGCTGGTGCAGGGCAGCCTTGAACTTGACATCGAGGACATCATCTACGACAGCCGCAAGGCGGCCCCGGGCCGGCTCTTCGTCTGCATCGTGGGTACCCAGCGGGACAGCCACGACTACGCCGCCCAGTGCGTGGCCGACGGCGTGACGGCGCTGGTGGTCCAGCACGACATCGACCTTTCCACCGTCCCCGGCGCTGCCGTGCTGAAGGTGGAGAGCAGCCGCTATGCGCTGGCGCTCATGAGCGGCAACCTGTTCGGCAACCCCTCCCGCCGGATGACCATGATCGGTGTCACCGGCACCAAGGGCAAGACCACCACCACCCACATGATAAAGAGCGTGCTGGAAGCCGCAGGCCGCAAAGTGGGCATGATCGGCACCAACGGCATCTACTTCCTCGGCCACCATCAGGAGACGGCCAACACCACCCCTGAGAGCTATGAGCTGCAGAAGACGTTCCGGGAGTTTCTGGACGCCGGCTGCGACACGGCGCTGATGGAAGTGTCCAGTCAGGGCCTCATGATGGACCGCGTGGCGGGCATCCATTACGACATCGGCGTCTTCACCAACCTCTCGCCCGACCACATCGGCCCCGGCGAGCACAAGACCTTTGAAGAATACCGCAGCTGGAAGGGTCAGCTTTTCAAGCGCTGCACCACCGGCGTCGTGAACATCGACGACGAGAACACTGAGGCCCTGCTGGAAGGCCACACCTGCAAGCTGGTGACCTACGGCTGCAGCGAGAAGGCCGACTACCGCGCCGGTACTTATCAGCTGCTCCGCACCCACGACTTCCTCGGCGTCCAGTTCCATGTCTCCGGCAAGGACGATATGGACGTCAAGGTGAATATGCCCGGCGAGTTCAGCGTCTACAATGCGCTGGCCGCTCTCACTGTGGGCAAGGTGCTGGGCCTGCCCGATGAGGCCATCCACGAAGGTTTGAGCCGCTGTGTGGTCAAGGGCCGCGTGGAGCTGGTCCCCATCAGCAGGAAGTTCACCATCCTGCTGGACTACGCCCACAACGAAGTCTCCACCGAGAGCCTGCTCACCACTCTGCGGGCCTACGCCCCCCACCGCCTCGTGGTGGTGTTCGGCTGCGGCGGCAACCGCTCCAAGCTGCGCCGCTACGGCATGGGCGAGATCTGTGCCAGGATGGCCGATTTCTCCATCCTCACGGAGGACAACAACCGCTTTGAGAAGGTGGAGGACATCATCGCGGACATCCGCGTGGGGATGAACAAGGGCAACCCCGATGCAAAGTTCGTGGAGATCCCCGACCGCCTCGACGCCCTGCATTACGCTGTGGACCACGCACAGGAAGGCGACCTCATCGCCGTCATCGGCAAGGGCCATGAGACCTACCGTGACCGCGAGGGCGTCAAGACCCCCTTCCTGGAGCGGGAGCTGCTGGAAGAGTACGCCCGGCAGATCGGCCTGGAATAAATTTGCAAGCAATAAAAAATACCGCTGTGTCGTGTGACACGGCGGTATTTTTTGTAAATTCAGATTCAGGCGTTCAGCTGGGGCACGCTCTCCTCCTGCAGGAGGTTGGTCATGCTCTTGAGGCTGATGCCAATGGTGGACAGGTTGTGCAGCATGGCGCTGGTGGCCGGCTGCAGGATGCCCATGGCACCCAGCACGATGAGGGCGGAGTTGAAGCTCAGCACAAAGCGATAGTTTGCGCTCACCCGGCGCTGCAGCTGGTTGGCAATGGCCTTGAGGGCCACCAGCTCTTCCAGACTGTCGGCCTTGATGGTCACGTCCGCGATCTCGCGGGCAATGGCAGCGCCCGAATGGATGGCAATGCCGATGTCGGCGGCAGAGAGGGCAGGGGAGTCGTTGATGCCGTCGCCGATCATGACGACGGTGTGGCCCTCAGCCTTGGCTTTCTGGACAAAGGAAGCCTTATCCTCGGGCAGCACCTCGGCAAAGTACTGGTTCACGCCCACCTGTTTGGCGATGGCAGCGGCGGTGCGGTCGCTGTCGCCGGTCATCATCACGGTGTTGGAGATGCCCAGTTTGCGCAGCTGGCGCAGCACATGGGCGGCCTCGGGGCGGAGCGGGTCAGCGATGCAGATAACGCCCACCAGCTGGCCGGAAGCAGCCATGTAGAGGTGAGAATACTGCGGGTCAAGATCGTTGAACTTGTCCATTTCGCCTGCGGGGACGGTGCAATGCTCATCCTCAAAGACGAAGTGGTGGCTGCCGATGACTACCCGCTCACCGCCCACGCGGCTGGCGATGCCGTGCGCCACGATGTACTCCACCTCGGAGTGCATCTCCTCGTGGGAGATGCCGCACTCCTTGGCGGCACGGACCACGGCGTTGGCCATGGAGTGGGGAAAATGCTCTTCCAGGCAGGCGGCCAGCTGGAGCACCTCACGCTCCTCATAGCTGGAGAACGGAACCACCTGCACCACCTGCGGGGTGGCGTGGGTCAGGGTGCCCGTTTTATCAAACACGATGGTGTCGGCCTTGGCCAGAGCTTCCAGATATTTTCCGCCCTTGACGGTGATGTGGTAGCTGCCGCACTCGCGCATGGCGGAGAGGACGGCCAGCGGCATGGAGAGCTTGAGGGCGCAGGAGAAGTCCACCATCAGGATGGAGATGGCGCGGGTCACGTTGCGGGTCAGCGCGTAGGTGGCCACGGTACCGGCCAGGCACCAGGGCACCAGACGGTCGGCCAGCTGCAGGGCGCGGTTCTCCGTGCTGGACTTCAGCTTCTCGGACTCCTCGATCATGGAGACGATCTTGTCGTAACGGTTGGCGCCGCCCTCGGCCTTGGCGGTAAAGACGCATTCGCCCTCTTCCACCACAGTGCCGGCGTAAACGGTGGCACCGGAAGCCTTGCGCACCGGCATGGACTCGCCGGTCAGGGCGGCCTGGTTCACCATGGCCTCGCCCTCCAGAACGGTGCCGTCCAGCGGGATCATGTTGCCGGAGCGGACCACGATCTCGTCGCCCGGGTGGACTTTCGTCAGGGGCACCAGGACCTCGCCGCCCTCGGCACGCACCCAGACCTTATCCACATTCAGGGCCATGCTGCGGGCCAGATCATCGAGGCTCTTTTTGCGGGTCCACTCTTCCAGCAGGGAGCCCAGATTCAGCAGGAACATCACCGAGCTGGCGGTGCTGAAATCGCTGCGCAGGATGGAGGCGCTGATGCTCAGTGCATCCAGCACTTCCACCTCCAGCTTGCGCTGCAGCAGGCAGCGGATGCCTTTCCAGACGAACGCGATGGAGCGCCAGATGGTGTAGGCCGCCGCGATGGGAGCGGGCAGGAACAGCCTGCGGGCGTAGTGGCCGGCCACCAGGGTGAACATCTTATCCTGATATTCCCGGTTGATCTTCCGGCTGTCGTTGGAGGTGACCAGCACATCCAGCTCCGCGTTATCAAATTTATAACCGGCCAGCAGGGCAATGGCTTCCTTGCGGCTGCCGGTGTAGGTCAGCACCACGTCGCCTGTCCGCTCATACACGGTGGCGTGGTGGATGCTGTCCTGATGGTTCAGGTAAGCTTCCAGCACATCGGCACGGTGGAGGGTCATCCGCACAGCGTGGACATGCACCCGCATCCGGCCCCGGCTTTCATGTAAAATCGTACATTTCATCAGTAATAACCTCTTTTAGTGCAGATTCATGAAAAAGAGCCGCCCGAAGGCGGCTCAGAAGCTGCGGGATTATTCCTCGGTCTTTGCCTCAGTCTCGGCAGCGTCCTCGATGACTTCCTGTGCAGCCTCGGCAGCGCGGGCCTCGTTGATGGCCTTTGCATCGGCCAGGATATCACCGGCCTGCTCCTGGACCTTATTGACAGTCTCCATGGTGGAGTCTTTCATGCGCAGGACGGCGGCAGTGGTCTGGGTGTAAACTTTCTTGGCATCCTTGCTTGCCAGCACTTTGAAACCGGCAGAACCAAACACGACACCACCAACAAACAGAGCGATCTTCTTCACGTCAACCATAGTTGTAAACCTCACTTATTTTTATTTCGGCATCTGGAATGCCTGTCTTGAGCCCCCGCGGCTGCCTTGCCTGCCCTTACCCGATGTCTACAGGCCGAATCCGGGCAGTGGAGGACCACTTCTGGCCATATTGTAGCACGGCTTTTCAAATTTTCAAGGGTTTTGAGCTAAATTAAGACGTGCTAACTTTTTACGAAAAGTAGTTAGAAAACGCTATCCCTACGTGTTTTTTATAACAAACCACGGTTTGTATGGCTGAACAAACCACGCTTTGTAACACGCCGGGGACAAAAAAATCAACGAAATACGGCCCGGAGGGTTGCACTGGGGCAGCGCTTCATTGTACAATAAAGCGTAAGAGAGAAAAACGACCATCCAAAGGGCGGGCAACACTGCCCGGAAGTGAGGAAGATATGAGCGAGAAGAATATCCGGGTGCTGGCACTGGACTTGGACGGCACCCTGACCAATGACGAAAAGATCGTTACCTCCCGCACCC
>ERZ772805.686-NODE-686-length-36243-cov-10.458937_pt1 | contig 36243 bp, 30 predicted proteins | sample MGYA00511344_ERZ772805 | MGnify/ENA primary metagenome ERZ772805 (study PRJEB29015, sample SAMEA2737730) | human gut metagenome | biome: human gut; feature: human-associated habitat; material: faeces | place: China | collected 2012 ...
TAATGACAAGATGTTTGCGTATGATCTGTCAGAAGTTCTGAATAAGATCGTCTGAATCAGGGATTTGTTGCTTCGTGTGTGAATAAACGAAACCAAGTTAATTAATAAAATCGCATTAAAGATGAAAAAGAACTTTATAAAAACTGCTTTCGTTGCAGCATTTGCATCTATTGCAGGTTATGGTGTATATACATCACAGCAGAAAGTTGAAATGTCAGACCTGGCAAAGGCCAATGTGGAAGCGCTGGCTCAGAATGAAGATGGTGGGAGTTCTATTTCATGGTCATGTTGGTCTCAAGAAAAAAAAGGAAGTGGTTATTGGAGATGTGGTAACCCTTGTAAATATGTAGATGGGGCAAGTGGCAAAGGAACAGAAGGGAAGTGTTATAAGAATTGATAATTATGAGGGCATAACAAAATAGTTATGCTCTTTTATTGTTATTAAAATGAAATATCTATTTTTTATATTCATAGTTTTTTGTGTCGGATGTACTGAAGTCAGGGACATCTATTATTCTGATGATATTAAAATTACAGATGGAGTAGAAGTACCACATCGGACATTAAACGGAAAGCTGCTGATATCAGAACTCTTGGGTGTTTCTTATATGGAAGTGGTTGGCAATTATCTTTTGGCATTCACTCCAAAATTAAACAACTTGTTTCATATTTATGATGCAAATGGTAAATACATTACAGAAATAGGAATAAAAGGAAATGGTCCAAATGATTTTGTCAATTGTAAGCCGACCGGTCAATCCTGTGTAAATAAAGGAGTATGTAATATATGGATAAACGATGTGTCATCCGCAGAATTAAAAAGAATTGACCTGAATGAAAGTATCAGGATGGGGCGATGTATAATTGATAAGCGATTGCCAGTAATCCCGATGTCTGCCAACTCTTTTTATATGAATGATTCAGTAGCTATGCAAGAAGTATTGACTGAAAACAATTATAAATGGGTTTCCTCTAGTAATGGAAGAATTTTGACAGAAGATCCTTGTTATAAAATTAAGATGTCATCACCTTATAGTTGTTATAGTAACATTTCTCGCATAGATGAATGTGAAAATCTGATTGTGTCTGCTATGCATTATATAAATCAGATAAATTTTTACAATTATAAGACGGGGAAACGTTTTTCTGCTTGTGTCGGGAGTATAACTGCAAGCCAAAATATATTGGATAAAGAAACCGGGTTGAGCAAATGGGTGTATTATGCGGATTTGCAAGTAACAGACAAGAATATATATGCTTTATATTTAAACCAGGATTATAAAGATGCCTATGAAAAGAAAAAGAAGGTAGAGCTTCATGTTTTTGGTAAAGATGGTACACTTCATGAAATCTTGTCCTTTGATCAGTATATTATAGGAATATCTGTAGATATGTCTCATGGCATATTATATGGTCTCTCTTATGATGATTGTATATATGCATATGATATAAGAAATATTTGAAGTGGGAGATAAAATTGATGAAATGAGATGTAACCGCGACAAAATTAGCGAAAAATAGTAAGATGGACAAACGGAAAGTTTGTCGCTTCGCAGAGAGTATAATGAAAATAAAGAATAGCAATAAGTAATGATGAATATGAGAAAGTTTTTAAAAACCACTTTAGCAATAATATTGATTGCAGGAGCAGGAATTATTGCCTATAATATGCAAAAAACAGAAACCTTGTCTGAACAGGCTTGTGATAATGTGGAAATAATCGATTATGCCCATGCGGAAATAAAGGGTATGTCTGATATTCCGGACACGCTTCTTGGAGATAAGAAGTATATATTCCTGGATAACGGGAACAGCGATACGTTTGTCAGCATGATTACAAAAGTCGCGATGACAGACAACCGTATTTATGTTTTGGATCCTAAACTGTCTAAAGTCGTTGTATTCGACAGTAAAGGAAAGGGAGTTGGACAAGTGGGTTGCAGGGGGCAGGGAAAGTCTGAATATGTCAGTATCACAGACTTCTGTTTGTCGGACAATGGAGACATATACCTGATAGACGGAGTGCAGAAGAAGCTTCTGGTCTTTGACAGCCGGTTACGTTTTAAGGAAAGCAAGATGCTTCCGTTTGATGCGGAAGCGATTAAGGTTCTTCAGGATGGGAATATATTGTGGGGACTGTGTCCTTGGAATTTAGGGAAGTGTAGCGGCAAGAAGATTGCCGTTACAGACAAGAACCTGAATGTAATGGAGGGGCTGATAGATTTTGATGAGTATACAGACCCTTCCTACATCTTTTCTTTTATCAAGATTATAGAGACTGACGTTTGCCTGAGTTACAACAGAGAAATCGATAGCCATATATATGTGTTCAATAAAAACGGTACTCTCCGTCAGGTGTTGCTTTTTGACTTTGGCGATATGGATGTTCCGGATGAAAAGAAGAAAAACATAGAGAAAAATCTGAGGGACTTTGAACGTTATTGTTGCCTGATAAGTTTTGCAGCCGTGACAGACAGAATTGTGGCTGGACAATTGAAGAAGTTCGGAAAAACAGTACCGTTCATATACGACCGTTTGCACAATATCAGCTATGAGGGAGAGGGGCATGATATTCCTACCTATACAACGGCAACGGATTATGAAAAGTCATATTGGATTACTTATCTGGATGCTGTTACGGACAATCGTCAGTATGTTGTACCGGATTCTGTAAATGAATACCTGAAGAATGAAGGGATGGTGTTATGTCTTCAGAAACTTGAATAGCCATGTCTTCCATTACGATAAATATTAATGATTTTAGGATTTCATTTTGTTTTTATTCAAATTGAACTAATTTAAGTATTAAGATAGGGTCTAGGGGTTTTTCTTTTATAGATAGCTCCTATTCCTTATTCTATATGGATTTAAATTTGTAATATTATAGATATGCATAAAATATTTATTATATTTATTACAACTTTTTTATTGATTACATTAGTTGATTGTACCTCCCGAAAAGGTGAAAGCCAGTCTGTAGTGGAGGTCGTAGATTTCGGTAATGTGCAAACTTGCAAAAGTTCGGAACTGATAAGAGTAGAACGCTTTCTTCCTTTGGAGACATCCGATCGCTCTTTGTTTGGAAGTATAGATCAGCTGGAGGTGTGTAAAGACCGGATTTATCTGCTTGATACGTATAAAACCAATGCGGTGTTGGTATTTTCGGCAACGGACGGAAAGTTTATTCATAAGATAGAGGGGAGGGGGAACGGACCGGGAGAGTTCCTCAGTCCGCATTCATTTTGGATCGACCGCTCCGATGGCTCGCTGTACATACTGGACCGTATGATGTCGAAGCTGTTGAGGTATGATTTGGAAAGCCTGGATTACGAGGAAGAGATTAAACTTCCTGACTTGGCTCCGTTAGCTTTCTGTGTTCCTACAGAGGGCGATTATCTATATTATTTCCCTTTACGGAAGAATGACCTTTTCTGCGGAAAGCAATATGTGAAGGCAGATAAGGAGGGTAATGTATTGTCTACTGCTTATGATGCACCGGCTTCCGGAAAGATATTGCATGGGAATGCGGCTCCGTTTTATAGTTATGGAGGCAAGATACGTTTTTGCCCCTATTTTTCGAACCGGATTTATGAATGGATAAATGATTCGTTGAAGGTGTGCCGGGAGATGAAATGGGGAAATAGAACTTTACCCGAAACTGCTGTCTTTGAAAAATCGGAAGATTCGGGAGATGTGATGCGTGAGATCTTGTCGAGCGATTATATCCGTTTTCTGTATGTATATGAAAACCGGGCTGCCTTAGCTGTGAAGTATTATGTTCAGAAAGATCTGCATTTGTCGGTTTATAACAAGTCTTCGGGGCAGGTTGCCAACGTGAAAGCCGCTGCCGTGCAGGATGATTTGGGGCTGGGCGGTTTGTTTCCTATGCCAGTCGGTACGGATGAGGATTTGCTGGTTGGCAGCCTTTCGTTGCTTGATATGGAAGAGAAAATTATCTCTCCAGAGTTGAAGGCTTGTTTGAAGCAGGCAGATGAAGAAGGAAATCCGGTGTTGGTATTTTATAATTTAAAATAAGAACGGAGGCAAAGCACAATATAAAGATACAAACTTTGTATGTGTACATATAAACATTGCAAGATTGTATTAAGCTGAAGTATACCCTATAAGAATACATAGTTTCGACTAAGTGAAAGAAGAAGACCATGTCTATGTGGATAGAACATTTCCGGTTTAGAATCTGGTAAAGGAGGGAAAAATCTACTACCTTGGCTATCTGACCATTTCGGAAAGAGATTTCTAATTTCAATCTTAAAGAACTATTCAATCCTGTATTTCAGCTGAACAGCAAATAGAATAGTTATTTTAGTGATATTGTCTTATGAGAAATAATCTTACTTTTATCTTGATATATTCCATTGCAACTTTGTTTTTGGGGGGATGTAACTCTGTGTCCAAAGAAGTGTATCCTCGTTATGCGGATTTTCCGGAAGTGAGAACTCTGTCGCAGGTGAAAGCCATCTCTTGTGATAGTGTCTATCTGCGCTATCCATACCGGGTGGAGATAAAGGATAGTCTTGCAGTCATTCTTGACCTGCATCCGGAAAGCTGCTTTCTTCACGCATTTACTTATCCGGATTGGAAGTATGTTGTTTCATTTGGCAGGCGTGGCGAAGGCCCTGATGAGATTCTTTCTGCCGAGCGTGTCCGTATCATTTCTCCTGATTCCGTATGGGTACTTGATTCCAACCGGAGACAGATAACCCGCTGGCGTATATCCGCTTCGTCAGGCAATGTCGAACGTGCGGAAGAAATACTTTTGGATGAACGCCTTATACGCACACTGGACTTTTGCAAGACAGATGGAGGTTTTCTGGTAACAGACTATACGGGTAATTACCGTTACCATGTATTGGATGCACACGGGCAGATAAAAGAAAGCGTAGGTTCCATTCCTACGGAAAAGGTTGTAGCCGATGATGGGAGAATGGCTCTGGCTCAGGCCTGGCGCAGTTTTATGGACTACAATCCAGAGAACGGTGTGCTGGCCATGGTGACCCAACTGGGCGAAGTCATTGAGGTGTTCAACCTGAAGACGGGGGAGCACAGGGAGTACTACGGCCCGGCAGGCGAACCGGTGTTCTCCGTATCCGGCAGCGAGGCGATCTCCAGGGGCATAAAAGGCTTCAATGAGGTGGTGGTGACCGATTCCTGTATCTGTGCGGTGTTCGACGGCACTACCTTTGAGGAACGTGTCAGGGCTTTCCGTTCGGATAAGGAACTTCCGGACGGAGGACAGTCGGTCTATGTGTTTGGCCTTGAAGGAAATCCGTTAAAGAAGATGAAGCTTGACCATTCCGTTTTTGGTCTTTCCATAAGTAAGGAGGGGCTTTATGCCACCAGTACGGACACGGACTGTCCTGTCATCAGGATATGTAGGTTCTGATGCTCCGTCCGGGGTCTGTTGACTTTCCTGCTTTCGTTGCAATCGTTGTGATGTGTTGATAAGACAACGTTTCAGATTAAGGTATGCAATGCGAATGTAGGATTCAGATTATCTGTCGGTTTCTGTGTGAGAACAGCAGCTTGTAGCCTTTTCCCCGTATGGACTTTATTTCGATGCCTAATTCCGCAACATTGTCTTTCAATTGTTTGATGGAATGGTATGCTCTGTCTTTTGCTCCATTGGTTTCCTCTTTCAGGTGATAAAGCCTGCATATTTCAGAATAGCTCAGGAAAAAGTGTTTGTCGACAATGAATTTCTGAAAAAACCTTAATGCTTCCCCTCTCAGTATTACGGTCTTTCCGGCATGTTCTATCATGTGGTTCTGCGGATTCCACTGGTAGCCATCGGTCAATTTCATCCATTTTTCTGTCTGGACTTTCCGGGGTATGACTGGTGTAACATTTCCGGTTTCAGGCAATTCCTGAAGCGGAATGCCGGTCATGTTCTTCTTGCGGCGTCTTGTATAGAGGAAGCAGACGGCCAGGGCTACACTTGCCATGAGAACCACCGCATAGGTGTATGTGTTCTGCAAGGGGACATAAAACGGAATGTGTATATAAGCCTGTAATGCGATATCTGTGGTGGAGATGGTATCTTTCCTGTAGACGCATTCCTGTACCGGTATGACAGACTTTCGGCAACTTTCATCACCGGAAAAGTAGTTCTTACCATTGAATGTATAGCCTATGGCAGTACTGATGTTCCGGTTGATTTTATGCGCTCCGTCCCTGAAAAGGCTGTCCAGTTGATGCCTGGACGGAGATGTTGCTATAAGGTAGTTTTGGTCGTACCAGTCCTTTTTATCTTCCACCGACAGGCTGTTTGGGGAATTTTCCTGTCTGTATTGCATGCAGAACTGTTTGATAAGCAGTTTTTTTTCTGTGCGGATGGCATCGCTGAATGTATCCTGACACCTTTCGGTGATGCGTGTCCTTTCCTTTTCCGCATTGGAATAAATGATGACTGTCGCCAACAGTATGATGGCGATATAGGGTATTATGTGCTTCATCCTGCTCCTGCTCATAGAAATGTTCTTCGGTTTCTGAATTTTATCTGAATCTTTTCTGAAATCTTCCTGAAAAATCAATGTTTAAATATCTGATTATCATATATGTATTGATTTTTCAGATTTTTCTCGGTATCAGTTTCCTGTTTATTCCATAACTTTACGACAAAGTTAAAATAAAATTGTGAAGCGATATGAAAAAGTTGTTACTTTTTATGGCGGTAGCCGTGATGAGTCTTTATGGCTATGTCTCGTTTGTAGAATACACAGGATCTGCCGGAATGAGTGAATTGATGCTGGAGAATGTTGAGGCATTGGCCCAGGGCGAAGGAGGAAACTATGTCTGTTATGGTTCCGGTGATATTGATTGCCATGGTATGAAAGTATGGGTAAAGTATGAAGGCATCAGATAGTGAGTTATTGAGTGATACAGTCAGTCTTGAGCATGAAGATATATTCAAAATGGTTGCTTCTCTCTGCTTTTCTGGCAGTTTGTGTGTCCTGTCGGGAAAGCAGGCACAATCAGATGGAACGTCTGGTGCAGGAATGGAACGGCAAGGAGATAAGATTTCCCTCACATCCGGTGTTCACGCGTTTCGTAACCGATACGGTTCCTTATAGGATTCCAAAAACCGACTACAAGGTAGTGGTCTTTGTCGATTCTGTGGGCTGTATCAGCTGCAAGCTTCAACTGCCTAAGTGGAAGGAGTTTATGCATGAGGTGGATTCTCTGTGCGAGGGGAAGGTTTCTTTCGTGTTCTTTTTCCAGTCGGCCGACGTAAAGGAACTGCGCTACATCCTTCGGCGCGACGGTTTCTCGCTGCCTGTATGCATTGACGCGGACGATTCGTTCAACTCGCTGAATCATTTTCCCGGTGAGATGATGTTCCAGACCTTTCTTGTTGACTCGGAAAACCGTGTGAAAGTGATAGGTAATCCTATTCACAATTTGTCGGTAAAGGATCTTTACCTGAAGGAACTGACTGGGATGAAAAGCAATCCGCTTCCCGTTACCATAGTTCATCCTGATTCTACAGAGTATCATTATGGAACGGTAGGTGAAAATCAGACGGAAAGTAAAAAGGTCATTCTCCATAATACAGGCAAAGAGGTGTTCCGTATCAAGGGAGTCACCACGTCTTGTGATTGTATGACGGTAGAATACGGATGGGATGAGATACAGCCCGGTGAAAGTGCCGTTCTGACAGTGAAATATAAAGCTGAGGAGCCAGGCGATTTCTGGCGTACGATAACGATATATGGCAATATCCCGGACCAATCCATTACTCTGGATTTTTGGGGAATTGTCAGAAAGTGAGAGATAAAAAAGAGTGGATACATGAATTACGTGTCTGCAAACAATGAATATCATGTTCCACTCCATGTTAAACCATTCCAATTGAAGAAAGGAGGTGTAACCGATGCAAAAGTACCAATAATCAAACAGACTGACAAATCAATGATTTGGTCATTAAATCAAACAATCATTATATTAATTCTAAACGTTAAAACAATGAGAACAAGAACGATAAAAGTCGGCATCGTAGCCGCATTTGTATTGATTGCAGGATATACCGTATATAATTCACAGAAAGAAGTTGCTCTGTCAGACGTTGCCATGGAAAATGTAGAAGCATTGGCAAGTGGAGAAGAGGCGACTTGTACTTTTTCTCATGTAGAAAAAGACCAAAGCACCAATCATCTAGATTGTTCAGGAAATGGTAGTCTTTGTTGTATAATGAATTAATCATCAAAAGATGTATTATGTCTCATAAGAAAATCACTTCTTTAAAAGCATAATACATCTTTACTAATTAATAAAAGAACACGCATGAAAAACTTAATTATACTATTGTCAATATGCATCATATCATGTACCTCTGTACATGATATACAAGAAGAACCTCGTATTTCTATTTCATTTGCTTCTACTCTTTCAAATGTTCAGGATACATTATTTGATGTTAAATATATTAAACTTGAAACAACAGACACTTGTTTGCTGGGTACCATCGGACAAATAGAAACCTTCTCTGATTCATTGCTACTAGTTTTGGATATAAATAATTCTTACCTCTATGCATTTAATCAAAAAGGAAAATATCTAACCCATATAGGTAAAAAAGGAGAAGGACCAGGAGAGTATATAAAACTTTCTTCTTTTTTCATAGACAAACAACGGAATCGTATAGGTCTTCTTGATATTGGAAAACAAAAGGTTATTTTTTATCAGATAACTGACTTCTCATTTCAATCAGAGATGGATTTTCCATTTGAAACATCTTGCTGCACAGTCTCAGAAGAAGGATATATGCTTTGGAATAGTACAGGGTATGGTTCTGACCGAACTGGAAATGCTTACTTCATTTTGACAGACAGCACTGGGACAATTCTTCAAACAGCAGTTGAAAAACAATTCAAAAGCGGATACAGTTTAGGAGATCCACGCAATGTATACACATTTCAAGGAAAAAACTATGCCTATTCTCCATTCAATTTAAGTGTCTGGAAAATCGAAAATGACAGTATACAAAAAGACGTACAATTTTCTTTGGGCAATCCTTCCCCTCCTTATTCATTTCTAATGGAAAAAAGCCACGGTGGCCAAAGTTGCTATTTTAAGGCACTGGAAGAGTCTGATTATATATCATACTATACAATCAGGGAATTTACTCAATATTACAGTATCTTGTATATCGTTCACAATCAAAGATTCATTGGATTTTACAACAAACACAACCAGCTTTCTTATCTATATGAACTGAAACAATTTCAAGATATGCTAAAAGTAGGGAAAATGGATTATCTCTCATCCGGCTTTTTCCATGAGTATTGCGTTTCCCCTTTAAATGTATCTGATTTACTAGAGTTGAAACGACAAGGTTATTCTTTTCAGAAAGAATTAGAAGATTTACTCCATGATGCTTCAAATGAAGACAATCAGATACTAATGTGCATTCGATTAAAATGATAAATTTGCATCGATTGCAGAACATACCGCATATAACTCACAAAAAATAAAGCAGATTGATTTTCCTTTACTTCACTATATCTGTCTGTATTCCGGTTCTGCGTGGATACGGATGACTGGATGATATATGCATTTTCGAATAATCTAGGCCCGGTTCTGGTTCGCATCCCTTCCCTTTGGCGGGAAATAGAGGTAAGAAAAATTGAAATGACAAGTCCGTTGGTTACATTGTATTGAACAACTTCTAATTAACGTGAGTTCGAAATAAAGTTAGAAAATAGACTGTTGTCCGTCATTGACAAAATTTACGTCAATGGCGGGCTTTTTTTCAAAAAAGCAGTCATAGCTTTCCTATTATGTTCTCCAGAAAAATTGAGAACCTCACTCTTGTCATTGATTATCAGATGCAGCTAGAATCAGAAGAACCATTCCATTGAACATTTTCCACATTCGGCAAGTCCCTCAAATGTCTTATGAATAAGGATTCTTTGATTGCGATAGACGCGAAAAAAGGTGTTTCAGATGTTTACAGATATATTCCTTGTAATAATGCTTGAAGTAGCGGAAGCCACCGAAGTGGAACAGGATAAGAATAACCATGAATCTCAGCATCACTCATACGGCTGGGTTTGTTACGATGTTTGGCCTTCTTATCCTCTATCATATATTTTGCCTGTTGTAATGTAAATTCCTTGCAAAAATCATCGGCTATACAATAAATTTCTGTAACTTTAAATTCTGGAAACATAGCGATAATCGTTTAAATATTATGATTTAGCACTATAAATTTAATACTTTTATTGTTATGTCCCTATTATATAGTAGATTATATTTGATTTTATATCGAATTCACGTTTTTATGAAAATGAAGAAGCTGTTTTCTTACTTGCTTTTATTGGCATTTCTGAGTGCTGCGGGATGTGCTAAAAAGAATGCGTCGGCCTATTATTCCAATGGTGTCAAACCGGATAGCGTTTACACCGTGGAAGTTCATACATTGAATGACTCTTCCATATGGTGTTTCCCTTTGCAGATGGAATGTACTGATTCTTTACTCGTGATACTGGACTATATGGATGATTGTTATTTTCATGTGTACACATTGTCCGGGAATCCGAAAGGGAAGTTTGCCCGTAAAGGGCAAGGGCCTGGCGAACTTTTGTCAGCCAATCAATTTCATTTGTCTCCAGGGAAAGACACGCTTTATGTTTACGATGGCGTTTCGCGCAAATTGGTAGCATATAATCTGGACACCAATCTGGAAAGAGACCGGTCTTTTACCGAGTATAAGATAGATTACAGCATTCTTCCTCCGTCTGAAACTCCTTTTATCATATACGATTTGCTTCCGCTGGGAGGAAATCAGTTTTTACTCAAGGCTAACCAGCCTAAATTGCGTTATGGCTGCATCAATTTAGCCACAAAACAAATAACATCTGTGTATAAGGATTTCCCGTCTGAATATGTAACCGGTAATGCGGAGGAAATCTGGTCTGTATTTAGCAGTGACACGCGCACATTCTTTAAACCTGATTATGCAAGGATGTTCAATGCCACTTATATTGGCGGAATATTGGAATTGTTTAGTGTAGGGTCCGGCTGGGAATTGGCCATGGATACGACTTTATGTATTTATGAGCCAGTCTACGGATTGGCAGAAGGAACTGTCCCGGCATTTGTCGTAGGTAACGAAAAAACTCAGTTGGGATTTGAAGATGCTTATGCGGGAAACGAGTTTATTTATGCGCTGCTGCATGAGAAAGGAGATGCGATGGAGCCTGAATCGGTCATTGTGTTTGACTGGCAGGGGAACGCTGTTAAGGAAATGCGGACCGGTCAGCGTTTGGCACGTTTTTGTGTGGACGAGACGCATAATGTCATTTATGCACTGGCATCGGATGAAGAAAACGGCTATAAGTTGGTACGTATTTGCAGTGATTAAATAATTTGAAAATGCAAGGAAGATACGATGTGAAGAAGTGGTTTGATGTTTTGTTGAATTTGGTATTCGGGGGGATATGCCTGTTTTTGCTATGGATTTTGGCACAGGTGTTTGTCTTTGCTTCTTTTCGGATACCGAGTGATTCCATGTCGCCTGAACTCAAGGAAGGAGATTTTGTGTTGGTATGGAAGCCGCTTGTGGGGGCTCGTCTCTTTAATTTGCACAAGTCGCTCAATCTGGAGCAGACAGAGATTTACCGTATTCCGGGCTTCAGAAAGATACGGCGCAATGATGTGGTGGTATTCAACTTCCCGCACCCCAACGATTGGAGCCATATAGAGATGCATATTCTGAAATATTATATAAAGCGTTGTATCGGACTGCCTGGGGATACGCTTTCAATTCATGGCGGGATCTTTCATATAGCCGGTGTGGCTTCTCCTCTGGGAAATCTTGCGTCTCAAAAACGGATTGGACAGATGAAGGCAGAAGATTTTCCTCAGGAAGTGTTTCAGAGTTTTCCCTATGATTCTTTACTGAACTGGAATATAAAGAATTTTGGCCCGTTGTATATTCCAAAGGCCGGGAGTGAGGTGAAAATGGATCGTACCGGCTGGGTACTTTACCATAAGCTGATTGAGTGGGAACAGGGAAAAGATCTGATTTTCCGGGGATCATCGGTATTACTGAATGACAGTGTGATAACTACTTACCGTTTCCGTAAAAACTATTATTTTGTTGCCGGAGATCGTGGGGAGAATTCACAGGATTCACGCTACTGGGGCTTACTTCCGGAAGAGTATATCGTGGGAGTGGCTTCAAGGATATGGAAATCGGTAGACCGGTATACGGATAAGGTACGCTGGGACAGAGTATGGAAAGCAATAGAATAGATGGTATAATGAAGAACTGGGTATACAGACTGGCGGCATGGTTCGCAGGAGGATTACTTTTGGGCTGTGTGGTGGCAACTGTGATGGTGGATGATCCTGTTGTGCCTGCCGGTTTGCAGGGAAAGCAGTGGATATGGCTGTCAGAAGCGCTGTTGGTGGCATTGCCGTTTTGGGCAGCAGGGGGAATTCTGAATTTTCGTTTCACAGTGCATATTGTATCAGAGGTCGCGGAATGGGTGCTGATGTTTGGGGGAGCGGTGCAGGCATTGCTTGGCCTGGGACAGATTGCCGGGTTATACCCGTCGGGGCATTCGCTTTTTGTGCTGACGGGAACGTTCTATAATCCCGGTCCTTATTCCGGGTATCTGGCAGCCATTCTACCCGTTGCTTTATACAGAATGCTTTCTGTGAATGGACGGACGGGCCGTAGGGCGAAAGTGGAATATTATGTTTCGTTGTGCGTGGTGATGCTTGTCCTTTGTGTACTTCCGGCCGGGATGAGCCGGGCAGCATGGCTTGCAGCCTTTGTTTCCTGCGGATATGTTACTTTTCGTATATATGGTGACCGGATAAAATTTTTTATGCTGAAATATAAGTATGCTGTTCTCGGGGTTCTGTTGTCGGGAATTTTTCTGGCCGCAGGAGCCTATCTGATGAAGCGTGACTCGGCTGACGGGCGTCTGCTGATCTGGAAGATAACAATGCGGGCTATTGCGGATAACCCGATGGGAGAGGAGAGAGGAAGAACTTTCTCTGCCTTGTATGGAGATGCTCAGGAGGAGTATTTTATGGAGGGGAAGTTTTCGGATGCGGAGGCTTGGGTGGCCGGATCTCCTGATTTTGCTTTTAATGAGTTTCTGCAGATTGCAGCCGAACGGGGAATATGGGTGGCTGTGGCAGTGGTTGTCTGGTTGCTTGTACTGCTTGGCTTTGCCGGGAAAAGGAAACGTCTGACCGGTATGGGAGGATGTCTGGTATCACTGATGGTTTTTGCTTCTTTCTCTTATCCTTTGCATATTCCGGCTATTGTTTCGGTCTGGGTATTGATGGTCATGGTGCTCATGGGGGAATGGCTTGTAGCCATAAGACCGGAAAAACTTGCAAAAGTGGTTTTGCTGCTTGCGGCATTGGCTGGCTTGGGAGCTTCTGTAAGTATACACAGGGTATATGAGGAGCGGGTACAGGCTGCACGTGAATGGATGCCGTTGAGAGGGCTGTATCGGGCGGGTGATTATCAGGCTGCCGTGAAGGCGTATGAGAAACTGTATAGCCGGATGAACTGGAACGATGATTATTGTTTTGAATATGGGAGGGCACTTTATCGGCTTAAGTGTTATGAGAAGGCGGAAGAGGAACTGAAACGGGCGTTGACGGTGAGTGGTGATCCGATGATATTGAATCTTTTGGGGAGGAATGCTCAGGATAAAGGGGAGTTTGAAAAGGCGGAGGAGTTTCTGATACGTTCTACTCACAGACTGCCGGAACGTATTTATCCTTACTATCTGCTGGTGAAACTGTATGCCGTGCCGGAATATTACAGTCGGGAAAAATTGGTAAGGGCAGCGGAGAAGGTGCTTTATAGTGAGCCGAAGGTGAACTCAACGGCTGTCAGGGAAATGCGTCAGGAGGTGAGAAGTATTTTAAATGAAAGGAAATAATTGTATGGGAAAGATCTTTGGCTGGGGTGTAGTCTGGATGTTGCTGCTGTTTGCAGGCGGATGTTCTACTGGTGAAGAAAGGCAGTTGGATGAGGCTCTGAAGCTGGCCGGTGATAACCGGAAGGAGCTTGAAAAGGTGCTGGATTATTATGCTGGTGACAGTCTGAAACTCCGGGCTGTACGTTTTCTGATAAGGAACATGCCGGGGTGTTATGGCTTTCCGGAATCCGGGCTTTCCGGTCTGGCTTCTGTATATCAGGCTTATGACTCTGTGAACAGGGTATTTGACTATCGGATATGTGCAGAATGGGGGAAGGAAATCGACCGTCTGCAGGAAAGAATTCCCGGAATATCTTCCGGATGTTGGGTGGCAGACTTGTCTGCCGTGAGTTCTTCTTATCTGATCAGTGAAACAGAACGTTCTTTCGATGCCTGGGAGAGAAACGTGTATGCTTCGCAGATTTCTTTTGATGATTTTCTGGAGTATGTGTTGCCTTACCGCCGCTTGAATGGCCTGGTGGCTGACGGGATCAGGGATACATTCTATTACCGGCACATGGGAAAATATTATGCTTCGGCCGGACACTCGTGGAAGGAGGATACGGATTCACTGCTCTATGAATACCGTTCTCTGGTACATTCTCAGTTTTTCGGAACCCGGATTCCTTTGGTGGATGCTGCTACGTTCGAACGGTTGAAGCGTGGCTTGTGCATTCACAGGTGCTGGTATAATTCTTTTTTGTTGTCTGCTTTGGGAATGCCTGTGGCCATTGATTTTGTTCCTGCATGGGGGAACCGGAATAATTCACACACATGGAATGTTCTGGTGATGGGAGACAGATCGTATGCTTTCGAGGCTTTCTGGGATGAAGACCGGTGGAAATACAAGCGTATCTATAACAACCGGACTTGCGATCGTTTATGGGGAGAATTCCGCCTTCCAAAGGTTTACCGTTATACTTATTCCAATCATCCGGAAGGGCCTGTAACGGACAGGGATGTAGACCGGGCTGATATTCCTTCTTTGTTCCGGAACATGAAGAAACTGGATGTCTCGAATGAATATTTCGAAACTCAGGATGTCTGTATCAAATTGACTGAACCTGCTCCGGAAGGTGCACGGTATGCTTATCTTGCGGTTTTCGGCTATCAGCAATGGCATCCGGTGCAATGGGGGAAGATCGGGAACGATGGTTCTGTACTGTTCCGTAATATGGGTAAAGACATGGTATATCTGCCGGTGTATTACCGGCAAGGTGTGGTGGTTCCTGCGGCCAGTCCTTTCAGGCTGGAGGCCGACGGTACTGTCCGCATCTTGTCGGATGACGGGAAAAGAGGAAAAGTCGGATTGCGGACTCTGTTCGGAGCGCCGACTCACGACCGGAACCTGACTTATCTTCATGCTTTCCGTGGTACAAGTTTTGTAGTGATGGAAGATGGAAATCCTCAGGGGAAATTATGTGAACTGACAGACTCGCTGGGGATAGGGATGAACAGGTTTCCGGTTGTTTCGTCTGCTTCCTGCCGCTATGTCCGGATGTATCTTCCGGCGGATACGCTGGCTGCCGGAGAGATTGTTTTCTATACGGCTGACGGACGTGTGCCTTCGGTGCGTGTGGTATCGGAGGGAATTCCCTTGTCACAGTCGTCAGAAGGTATCCGTAACTTGACGGATGGTACGGAAGCGACTTGTTGCCGTTGCAGGTTTCCGGAAGGATATGTGGATTTTGATTTGGGAGAAAGTTACCGGCTGACCGGAGTCGGTTTCTGTCCTTATTTGAAAAGTCAGATCGAGACGGGAAATCATTATGAGTTGCTTTACTGGGATAAGGGTTGGAAACGGCATGCTTCCCGGGAAGGAACGGAACTTGGCTGGCTGGAATTCGAAGGGGTACCTCTTCACTGTCTGCTCATGCTGAAAAATACGGGATGGCCCGGAGCTTCTGCCGAACGTACATTTACTGTTACGGAAGAAGGAATCAGCTGGGAGTGACAGAAGTAAAAGAATATGTGATTTTTAAACATTCAAAACGATAGATAAGTATGAAGAAACTTTTTTTATGGGTAATGGTCGTATTGGGATGGGGGGGAATGATTTCCTGTTTGTCCCCGCAGAAAACTTCGGACTGGAAACTGGTCTGGGAGGACGATTTCGAAGGGAGTGGTTTTGATACACTGACCTGGTCGAAGATACCTCGCTGGACTCCGGAATGGGCGCGCCACATGTCGGATAATGAAGTTTGTTATGAAGTGAAAAACGGTCATCTGATTCTGAAAGGAGTGATGAATCCTGACCGGAACGCTGATACCGCAAGATTTATAACCGGTGGGGTGTATACCAAGTATAAAAAGGCCTTTCATGGGGGAAGGCTGGAAATCAGGGCAAAGCTGCAGGGGGCCCGCGGGGCCTGGCCGGCTATCTGGCTGAAGCCTTTCGAAGAGGAGAAGTACAAATGGCCGTCTGGAGGGGAGATTGATATAATGGAACGCCTGAATCATGATACGATTGTTTACCAGACAGTCCATTCTGTATATACTCAGCATCTGAACATACGGAACAATCCTCCGCAGGGAGGAACCGCAGCAATACGGCCGGATGATTATAATGTGTATGCTGTGGAAATGTATCCTGACAGTGTGGTGTTCTTTGTAAATGACCGCCGTACTTTTGCCTATCCGAAAATAGAGACGGATAAAGAGGGGCAGTTTCCTTTTGACAAGCCTTATTATCTGCTTGTCGACATGCAGTTGGAAGGAGGCTGGGTAGGTCCCGTAGATACGCTCGACCTTCCAGTAGAGATGTCTGTGGATTGGGTACGCTATTATCAGCGGGATTCAAAAGAGTAAGAAAATCTATAAGTTTCATAAAACAATTGAAGATCGTTTTTATATTTGTAATTATTACATATCTTTGAAAGCCGTCTTTTGTACGCGGTATGTGAGGATGAACAAATATAGAAAAGAGAAAAAGATTTTGTGTATGAATGCAGTTAGATTGATTTTATGTGCAGTTTCTGTTCTGGCTCTGGAAACTTTGCCTGCAGGGGCAGCAACCGTAATGCCGGATGGAAAGGGTGAGAAAGTGATTTGCAGGGGCTATGAGGCCCATACATCCGGCCGGATGGTACAGGTGGGACAGACGGCTCCTGACTTTCAGGCAACCAATGCGGATCTGAAAGAAGTTAGCTTGTCGTCTTTTAAAGGGAAAAAGGTGATTCTGAATATTTTTCCGAGTCTGGACACTCCGACGTGTGCAATGTCTGTCCGGCAGTTTAACGCCAAGGTTTCAGGACTGGATAATACGGTGGTGTTATGTCTGTCCATGGATTTGCCTTTTGCCCAGAAGCGTTTCTGTACGACAGAGGGGTTAGACAATGTGCTGCCTTTGTCGCTTTTCCGCAGTCAGGACTTTGTGAAGGGATACGGACTTTGTCTGGAAGACGGGCCGCTCAAGGGGCTGGCAGCCAGGGCTGTCATAGTGGTGGATGAGGCCGGTAAGGTGAGTTATACGCAACTGGTCAGCGAGATATCCAGTGAGCCTGATTATGATGCTGCCTTGAAGGCGGTGGAATGAAGAATAGCCCCTTTGACGGGGCTTTTTCTGTAAACGGCCTGTATCTGTCAGGGGCGTTCTTCTATCTTTTTCAGGTAGCCGGGATGGTCAGACCATTTGTTTCTGTAGGTTTCCATACATCCTGTGGGTATGGTAATCCTGACCAGATCTTCTGTTCCGGCTTTGGGCAGAGCCGTTTCGATCCTGAAAGCATGTTTTTTACCGGCGTTCACTGTTCCGCCTTTACTCCACCATTGATAGTTATCGGTATCAAAGGCTTTCAGAACAACGAACATAAATTCTCTGGATTTTGTATTCTGAAACCAGAGATTGCTTTCCAGAGTAAATCTTGCCATGCCATTGCTATCGGTTGTGATTTCCAGCAATGGTTTGGTGTTGTGATTTTTCTTGAAGGATTCATAAGAGGTCTCATCATACATTCTGACCGTTTCACTTCCCAGGAGTTCTCCTTTTGAGTTACTTACGGTGATTTCTACCACGGAAGGATTTTCGGGTACGATTGATTTTTCTTTTTTGCAACCTGAGAAAAGACAGATGCCTGCCAGTAATGTTGCAGATAAAAATTTAAAGACGTTCATAGGGTTATAAATTTAGTAATTATAGTTTTGAGTTCTATTCTTTTGTGTTTCTTCTAATTAAACGGGCCGCAAAAATATAACAGGAATGAATATATATGAAGTAAAAATACAAATCCTAAAGAGTTTTAGGATTTATTGAGATTTGAATTATATCCTTTTACCGGCTGAATGTCAGTATCTTTTAAACTTGTTGTGTAAAAGCTTGAGGATGATTTATTCTCTTGTTAATGAATAGGAAATAAAAAAAGAGCATGCGCTGCGATGATTTGCAGGCATGCTCTTTTTATCAGGTAGATTTGAATAAATTTACTTTTTCAATGCAGCAATGCTTTCTTTCAGTGCGGCAATCTTGGTTTCCGCATCGGCTTGTTTCTTACGTTCCATTTCGATGACGTTAGCCGGAGCTTTGCTGACAAACTTCTCGTTGCTGAGTTTTTTCAGCACGCTCTGCAGGAATCCTTCCTGGTATTTCAGGTCGGCTTCCAGCTTCTTCAGCTCTTCTTCGACGTTGATCAGGTTACCCAGAGGTACGGCATATTCTGTTGTTCCTACCATGAATGCTGCTGCTCCTTCTGCTTTGGCTGCTACGGCATTGATTGCTGACAGGTTGCAGAGTTTGGCGATAACAGCATTGTACTTGCTTACCGGGCTTTCGCCGACAACTTCCAGGGTGAGGGCTTCTTTCTGGGCAATGTTCTTCTGCAGACGGATGGTACGGATACCTCCGATGACTTCTTTCACGGCCTCAAACTGGGCAATGATTGTTTCATCGTAGTTTCCGGCAACATTCAGAATCTGCGTCATGATGCTTTCACCTTCTTTGCGGTCATAGATGTGCTGCCACAATTCTTCCGTAATGAACGGCATGAACGGATGAAGCAGTTTGAGCAATGTATCGAAGAAACCGAGAGTCTTTTCGTAAGTTGCTTTGTCGATGGGCTGTCCGTAAGCGGGTTTTACCATTTCCAGATACCAGCTTGAGAATTCATCCCAGAACAGTTTGTATACAGCCATCAGGGCTTCGCTCAAGCGGTATTTGCCGAACAGGTCGTCCACTTCTGCTGCAGTTTTGGTCAGCATGGCGTCAAACCATTCGGTTGCCAGGCGTGCATATTCGGGCTGTTCGATGTCGGCTACTTCCCATCCTTTTACCAGACGGAAGGCGTTCCAGATCTTGTTGTTAAAGTTACGTCCCTGTTCGCAAAGTGCATCGTCGAACAGAATATCGTTTCCGGCAGGAGCAGAAAGCATCATACCCATGCGGACACCGTCGGCACCGTACTTGTCAATCAGATCCAGTGGATCGGGGGAGTTACCCAGTGACTTGGACATCTTGCGTCCGATTTTGTCGCGGACAATACCGGTGAAGTAAACGTTCTTGAACGGCATGTCGCCCATGTATTCATAGCCGGCCATGATCATACGGGCTACCCAGAAGAAGATGATATCCGGACCGGTTACCAGATCGGCAGTGGGATAGTAGTATTTGATTTCTTCATTGCCGGGGTTATTGATACCGTCGAACAGGGAGATCGGCCACAACCAGGAAGAGAACCAGGTGTCCAGACAGTCATCGTCCTGACGGAGATCTTCCAGTTTCAGACTAGGATTGCCGGATTTTTCCTGAGCCAGCTTCAGGGCTTCTTCAGGTGTTTCGGCTACTACAAATCCGCCCTGCGGAAGGAAGTAGGCCGGAATGCGGTGTCCCCACCACAATTGACGGCTGATACACCAGTCCTTGATGTTTTCCAGCCAGTTGCGGTAAGTGTTCTTATATTTGGCAGGATAGAACTTCAGTTCGTCGTTCATTACCGGCGGCAGAGCCATATCTGCGAAATGCTGCATCTTCAGGAACCACTGCATGGACAGTTTCGGTTCGATGGCTACGTTGGTACGTTCAGAGAAACCTACTTTATTGGTATAGGCTTCCACTTTTTCCAGCAGGCCGGCAGCATTCAGGTCTTTTTCAATCTGTTCGCGTACATCGAAACGGTCCATTCCGACATACATTCCGGCAGCTTCGCTGATGGTTCCGTTGTCATTGAAGATGTCAATGCTTTGCAGATTGTATTTTTCGCCCAGCATGTAGTCGTTTACGTCGTGAGCCGGAGTAACTTTCAGACAGCCGGTACCGAATTCGATGTCTACATAGCTGTCCTCAATAACCGGAATAACACGTCCTACCAGCGGAACGATTACTTTCTTGCCTTTCAGCCACTGGTTCTTCGGGTCGGCCGGATTGATACACATGGCGGTATCACCCATGATGGTTTCCGGACGGGTAGTGGCTACAACTGCATAGCGGCGGCCCTGTGCATCGCGGTGAACGATTTCACCTTCAGCTCCGGTTTCTCCGCTCATATCGTCGTTGGCAACATAGTAGCGCAGGTAATACAGCTTGCTGTGTTCTTCCTTATAAATTACTTCTTCGTCAGAAAGGGCAGTCAGTGCCTTGGGATCCCAGTTCACCATGCGCACGCCGCGGTAGATGAGGCCTTTGTTGTACAGGTCTACAAATACCTTGATGACGCTCTGGCTGCGTTTTTCATCCATGGTGAAAGCGGTGCGGTCCCAGTCGCATGAAGCTCCCAGGCGGCGAAGCTGCTTGAGGATGATGCCTCCGTGTTCTTCTGTCCATGCCCATGCGTGTTTCAGGAATTCTTCACGGGTGAGGTCGGTTTTCTTGATTCCCTGCTGAGCCAGTTTGTTGACAACCTTGGCTTCAGTAGCAATGGAAGCATGGTCCGTACCCGGTACCCAGCAGGCATTCTTGCCCATCATGCGTGCACGGCGCACCAATATATCCTGTATGGTATTGTTAAGCATGTGTCCCATGTGGAGCACTCCGGTCACATTAGGGGGAGGAATGACGACGGTGTAAGGTTCACGTCCGTCGGGTTTAGAACTGAAAAGTTTGTTGTCCAGCCAATACTGGTACCATTTTCCCTCCACGTCTGCGGGATTGTACTTACTTGCTAATTCCATGATTCTATTTCACTATAATAGTTGATATGTTGATTATCGTATATATTTGGCTGCAAAATTAATAAAACTAGTTGGATTATGAAAAATATTTGTACTTTTGAAGACCGTTGCGGGAGCTGGTCTTCAATCTGTTTCCTTTGTTTGATCTGAGGAAGAGCGGATGGAGGGACAGGATTCCGGATAGGATGGTGTAAAATAAATGGAGTTATGAAAAAACTGATATTGTGGGCAGGATGTATGGCCGGTCTGTTACTGACGGCCTGCTCGTCTGCTGAGGACCGGAAATCAGGATCACTTGAAACCATTCCGGTTGCAGATGCTTTTGGTAACCTGCAGCCGTTGAAAGTATCTGATTTTCTTGGAAGGATTCGTTATGTAGCACTCGAAACGAATGACAGTGTGCTGGTAGGAGAGGGGGCTCATATCGGTCTGTTGCCGGGTTATATCCTGGTGACTGACGAAAAACAGGCGTTGCTCTTTGACAAGAATGACGGGCATTTTGTCTGTAAACTGGGACATTACGGAAATGATCCGTCCGGATATGCTTCTTCGAAAGTCTGGTTTCAGGGACATGACGGAGCGGTTTGTTTCAGGGGCTGGAAAGATGAGTGGCTGCGGTATGATTTGCAGGGACAGTTTCAGGGAATGCTGAAAATGAGTGAGAATGCGGCCTGCGCTTCGGTATCTTTGCTGGCTTCGGAGGAAGGATATATACAATATTTTAATAACGGGCTGGTTGACGGGAAAGAAGGACTTGTCTGGTACACTTCCGAACCCCGGCAGGAAGGTGATACTTTGTTACTTGCACAAGGGAAGCCGGTCAATATGAGTGACATCAAAAGTATCGGTGTATTCAAGAGTACACCTTGTCATTTCACGCAGAAAGGGATGTTTTACATTGTCAGCAATCAGGATCAGTCGAATGTCGTGCTGACCAATCCGCCGGTGTTGTGGCAGGAAGGTGAACAGATCCGGTTCATGCGTTACCGGAATGATACTGTATATACGGTTGATAAGTATCGGCTGACACCAGCTTACTGGTTTGATATGGGGAACCTTTCCGTGACGAAGATGAAGGAGGAAGATGCTTCTAAGGCGTTGGTACTTGGAAAAGTGGATGAACTGGAGAAAAGCATCTTCTTTGAGTGTTTTGATGCACTGGTTGAAGAGGATCACTTGTATTATGGAGTTTATAACCGCCGGAAGGGTACCGTGGTGATGGGACGCAGGACAGACAAGATCATGGATGATCTGACCCCGTTTATGCCGGTAGACTTTTCGGAACGGACAAACGCACACGAACTGGCCGGAATGATTGAGGCGGCCGATGTGCTGGAGTGGGTTGAAGAGCATGAGTCTTGTAAGGATAATCCGGAACTCGGTTTCCTGAAGACCCTGAAAGAGGATGATAATCCGGTGGTGGTGATTGCCCGCGAATAAGGACTTATATTATATAATGGTATATATAGTCTGTGATAATGGATTTTTAATGAATAGAACATGCATACAAGAGAAGAAAAACTGGAAGCTTTCGGGCGGTTGCTCGATGTATTGGATGAACTGAGAGTGAAGTGTCCCTGGGACAGAAAACAGACCAATGAAAGTCTGCGCCCCAATACCATTGAGGAGGTGTATGAGTTGTGTGATGCCCTGATGAAGGACGACCGGAAGAATATTTGCAAGGAACTGGGAGATGTGTTGCTTCATGTGGTGTTTTATGCCAAGATTGGCAGTGAGACCGGTGACTTTGATATAAAGGATGTTTGTGATAAGCTGTGTGACAAGCTGATTTTCCGTCACCCTCATGTATTTGGAGAAGTGAAGGCCGATACGGCGGAAAAGGTCTCTGAGAACTGGGAGCAGATCAAAATGAAGGAAAAAGACGGTAACAAGTCTGTCTTGAGCGGAGTGCCCGATGCTTTGCCTTCTCTGATCAAGGCTTATCGGATTCAGGACAAAGCCCGCAATGTGGGATTCGACTGGGAAGAACGCAGCCAGGTATGGGAAAAGGTGAAGGAAGAAATTGCCGAATTTGAGTCGGAAGTGGAAACTATGGACAAGGAGAAGGCAGAAGCCGAGTTCGGTGACGTGATGTTCAGTCTGATCAATGCAGCCCGTCTGTATAAAATCAATCCGGACAATGCACTGGAGCACACCAACCAGAAGTTTATCCGCCGCTTCAATTATCTGGAAGTACATACTCTGAAGGCAGGCAAGAACCTGAAGGATATGACTCTGGAAGAAATGGATGCGATCTGGAATGAGGCGAAGGCACAGGAGAAATAAGTCAGGAAACAGATAAATACGGCATGTGGAATGAACCGGAGACGGTTTGTTCCACATGCTTTTTTTGTGTACGGGGATGACGGATCTGAAGATTTTGTAGGGAATTTGGATTTGATTGATTATCAGGGATAACCCGTTCCGAATTTGTTAAATCGTAAAAATATGTATCAGAAAATTTCTTTTATAATAAAGGAAGTCATATATTTGCCGATGCACTAAATAAAGAAAACTAAACTTTAACTAATATTTGAAAAAATAGTTAACCTGTTTTATTAAAGTCTTAAATCTATGTTTAAAAGATTCAGATCTGTCAGTATGCTGCTCTTTCTGGGCGGTATTTCAGTAGGTGTTGCACATGCAACTCCTTCGATGCTGGAAGCGAATGTCGTACAGCAAAGTAATGTGTGTAAGGGTGTTGTACAAGATGCCCAAGGTGAAACAATCATCGGAGCTTCAGTCGTTGTTAAAGGAACGACAAACGGAACCATTACAGGATTCGATGGTGACTTTACTCTGGAAAGTGCCAAGAAAGGCGATATCCTTGAAATCTCTTTCGTCGGATATGTTTCTCAGGAAGTAAAATGGAATGGTGAACCTTTGAAAATTACCTTAAAGGAAGACACAAAAACACTGGATGAGGTGGTTGTCGTAGGATATGGTGTTCAGAAGAAGGCCAATCTTTCGGGTTCGGTAGCTTCTGTAGATAAAGAGCAGTTACAGAACCGTCCGATTCAGAACGTGAGCAGTGGTTTGCAGGGTTTGATGCCGGGTGTAACCATTACCGGTACGAACGGTGCTCCGGGTATGGACAGTGGTAGTATCCGTGTACGTGGTACCGGTACTTTGAATACCGCTTCTCCTTATATTCTGATTGATGGTGTGGAATCTGAAACCATGAGTTCCATTGACCCCAATGACATTGAAAGTATTTCTGTTTTGAAAGATGCTGCTTCTGCTGCCATCTATGGATCTAAGGCAGCGAACGGTGTTATTCTGATTACCACCAAGCGTGGTTCGACCGGCAAGCCGAAAATTTCGTATAGCGGCTATGTCAGCTTCCAGAATGCTACCAATATGATCGACCGTCTGAGTTCTTACGAATATGCCAGCATGTATAATCAGGCTTTGCAGGCAGAAGGTAAGGCTCCCCGTTTTACAGATGAAGAAATCCAGAAGTTCAAGGACGGAACAGATCCTCTTTATCCGAATACAGACTGGTATGACCTGGCTTACAAGACCGGTATACAGCACCGTCATAACCTGAATATTGCCGGTGGTACGGAGAATGTGCGCTATATGGGATCTATCGGTTATTTGAACCAGACCGGTGTGCTTCCTAATGCAGGACGTGAACAGTTCAATGCCCGTACGAATCTGGATATGAAGATCACCAAGCGGTTGAGTGCCAAATTGAATCTGGCCTATATCAAGAATGCATATGATGATGCCAGCTCTGCTTACTATGGAGGTAGTTCTGACCAGATTATCCGTCAGCTGAACCTGATCGCTCCGTGGATTGTAGCCCGCTACGATGACGGTACATGGGGTACGATTTCTGATGGTAGCCCGATTGCATGGCTGGATTCCGGTATGAAGGTAACGCGTGACAACCACAACTTTACGGGTATGGCTTCATTGGATTATAAGATTCTGGATTGCCTGACCTTTACGGCAACAGGTTCGTATGTAAATAATATGCAGAACTATACTTATTTCCAGAAATTCATCCAGTACAATGCCAACAAGGCTTCCGATCCGAACTCCCTGGATGAACGCTATTATACCTGGAACCGTACAAACTATGACTTGCTGTTGAATTACGACCAGACTTTCGGCAAACATAACATCAAAGGACTGGCCGGCTGGCATACTGAAAAGTATAATTACAAGGAACTGACTGCTTACCGTAAAGATTTCCCGAACAATGATCTGACTGATATCAATGCAGGTGATGCTGCTTCACAGACTAACTCCGGTTATACCAGAGAACTGGCAATGCTGTCATGGTTTGCCCGTGTCAATTATGATTATGCAGGAAAGTATTTGTTTGAAGCCAATATCCGTGCGGATGCTTCTTCCCGTTTTGCAGAGGGACACAGATGGGGCTATTTCCCTTCATTCTCTGGTGCGTGGAGAATCAGTGAAGAATCATTTATGGAAGGTGCCAGATCTTGGCTGAGCAACCTGAAGATTCGTGCTTCCTGGGGTATGTTGGGTAATCAGGATGCTTTGAGTGACTATTATCCGGCTTTGAATACATATAATATCGGAGCCACTTATCCGTTTGGCGGTGCCTTGAACTCCGGTTATTACCAGTCTAGCTATAAACTGAGTACAATTACCTGGGAAAAGGCTACGACCTGGGGTGTTGGTCTTGATTTCGGTTTCCTGAACAATAAGATCAACGGATCTCTTGACTTCTATAACCGTAAGACTACAGGTATTCTGATGCAGGTTTCTGTTCCTACCGAATTTGCCTTGAATCCTTATACTGACAATGTGGGTTCAATGAACAATAAGGGTGTCGAACTGAATATCGGCTACAATGACCGTTGGGGAGACTGGACATTCGGTGTTGCTGCCAACTTTGCTTACAACAAGAATGAAATCCTTGACCTGGGTGGTGCTGACTATCTGGATACCGGCTATAACCAAAGAAATGCTGTCGGCCAGTCTATTAATGCTTACTATATTTACAAGACTGACGGTTTCTTCAATTCACAGGAAGAAGCAGATGCCTTTACCGCTAAATATGGTAACCCGTTTGGTGCCGGTGGCTTCAAGGCTGGTGACCTGAAATATGTGGATACCAATGGTGACGGTAAACTGAATGGGGATGACCGTGTATATACAAACAGTACTGAACCGGTTTATACATTTGGTTTGAACCTGACTGCCGGATGGAAAGGTTTTGACTTGTCTCTGATGTTCAACGGTGCAGCCAAAGTTGCCCGTCTGTTCGACTCACACGAAGTATATGGTGCCTTCTCCGGTGATGCCGGTCACCCGGCAAGCATCTGGAAGGATGCCTGGACCGAAACCAACAAGGATGCTTCCATGCCGCGTATCTTTACAGATACAAACTCTCCGAGCAGTTCACGTAGCGCACAGTCTACTTTCTGGTTGCAGAATACGAACTATCTGCGTTTGAAAAACCTTCAGTTCGGTTATACCTTGCCAAAGAGCCTGCTGAGCAACTGGGGTGTTGAAAACGTACGTTTCTACTATTCTGTAGAAAACCTCTTTACAATTGATAATATGAAGATCAGCATTGACCCGGAAGCTACCAGCCAGCGTCTGTCTTCTTATCCGTTGCTGCGCACTCATGCATTTGGTGTTAACATTACATTCTAACTATAACTATTAAAAACTCATTTTGATATGAAACGAATTAAGCAATATATAATGTTTGGAGCGGCTGCACTGATGACAGCTTCGTGTTCAGACTTTTTGGATACCACTCCTTATGATGCTTTGTCTCCAAGCACTACTTGGAAGACTGAACAGGATGCCGAGAAATTTGCCATCGGATGCTATTCCGGATGGGAAGACGGAGGACGTCTGCTTTACATGGACTGTACATCTGACTTTGGTTACAACAATTTTTCCTGGGAAGGATACAAAGACCTGGCCAACGGTAATATGACACAGGCCAACAGCGGAGCCAGCTTTTATGGTTATACAACTATCCGCCGCTGTAACACATTCCTGAACAATGTGCAGAGCATTGAATTTGCTGATGAAGCAGTAAAGAAAGACCTGATTGCACAGGTGAGAGTGCTCCGTGCTTATAAGTATTTCATCATGAACTGGGCTTATGGCGGTGTGCCTATCATTGATAATTATGATACGGCTGAAGATGCTCAGGTTCCCAGAAATACGGAACAGGAAGTGCGTGATTTCATTGCCAAGGAGCTGGATGAATGTACTCCTGACCTGAACAAGATGCCGGCTGAAAGAGGACGGATTGCCAAGGGTGCAGCTCTGGCCTTGAGAATGCGTGAAGCTTTGTATTATGATGACTGGGCAATGGCAAAACAGAAAGCCGAAGAAATCATTGCCATGGGTGAATATGATCTGGAAGATGATTATCTGAAGCTGTTCCAGGTAGCAGGACAGGATTCTAAGGAAACAATTCTGGCTGTTCAGTATATTCCTAATACTTATACACTGTATACCATCGGACAGATGTATAACAATGGTGACGGCGGATGGTCTTCTATCGTTCCGACTTACAACCTGGTAGATACCTATGAAATGAAGAACGGTATGACGATCGATGAACAGGGTTCCGGTTATGATGCAACCCATCCGTTCAAGGATCGTGACCCCCGACTGGCTATGTCTGTTATCTATCCGGGTGCTGACTATGTGAAAGCCGGAGGTGCTGCTGCGGTATTCAATACCCTGGACAAGACCATTAATGGTGAAAGCAACGCAAACTATATGACTTCTGCTGATAATGCTTCCAAGACTGGTCTGACCTGGAACAAGTATCTGTCGCCGATTACCCAGTATGCAGATATCTGGAAATCCAATGCTTGTCCTATCGTGTTCCGTTATGCAGAAGTGCTGTTGACCTGGGCTGAAGCAGAAAATGAACTGAATGGTCCGTCAGATGAAGTATACAAGAAGATCAATAAGGTTCGTGAAAGAGCAGGCATGCCGGATGTAGACCAGGCTAAATATGCCACTAAGGAAGCTTTGCGTGAACTGATTCATCGTGAACGTGCCGTAGAATTTGCCGGTGAAGGTTTGCGCCGTGCAGATATCCTGCGCTGGAAGACTGCCGACGGTAAGATGCTGGCTGAAAAGGTGCTGAACGGACGTCTGGAACGTAGAATCGGTACAGTCGATGCATCTGTAAGTGATCCGGGACTGCGTGCTACCATTACTTTGAATCCTGATCCGACAGAAGTGCTGATTGAAAACCGTTCCTTCCAGCCGTTCCATCGTTACTTCCCGTTCAGTCAGGGTGATATCGACAAGAATCCGAAACTGGAACAGAATGAAGGATACAAATAAATCACTGATTCCTGACTAAGAAACAGGTAGTTTCAGGAAATCAGTCAAAGGTGACAGGAACTGTGTCAGACGGAAGGCACAGCTCCTGTTTTTTTATGCCAGCAGGTATGGATTTCAGGAGAGTAAGAATCCTGCTTTTGTTTGGATCCGGGAGAAGTCGGGAGAAATTCCGGCGGAGGGTAAGCAGATAATGCTGATGAAATGATAAGCCTGCCGGTCGTTTCCGAAAAAGAAAGGTATGGAGTGGAAACACTGAAAGCTACCTTTATTGCAAGGTTGATTGCGGTAAGAGCATTTAAATACCAGAGAAGGTTGGGGAAGTAGGGATAAAATAAAAGCAGGAGGAAAACCTTGGATAGCTGTTTTCCCCCTGCCTGATTGAATTTCAGATGAACGTTGTCCGATTAATGGCTCAGCATATCACCTGTAATCTTAGTGAACTTGTCTTGTCCTTCTTTACGCAGTTTGATGCTGCCGTCATTCCAGTTTGAAGGCCATCCGCCGATGATGTGTCCCAGGAACACTGCCTTGATTTCGTGCAGACCTTTGGCCAGAGCTACGGATGAATCATGACGAGAGAAGCGTTTCACTTCACCACCGTTGTTAACCAGCAGTTTGCCGTCGATCCATACTTCTTCCAGATCAGAAGAAATGTAGTAAACGCCATCTTCCGGGATATTTACATAACCGGTAGCAACTGAAGCATATTGTTTAACGCCACGCATGGATTCCGGAGACGGTGTCTGTGCGGTCAGTGCGCGTGTTTCTTCGATTACCTTGGTTTCTCTGGGCTGAAGTTTTGCAGCTTCCAGATCTTTCACGTTCAGGAACATGCCGTCGAATACCTGCATGTTCAGGCCCGGAGCAGTCTTTTCCACTTCTTTAGCAGGAGCCAGTGTCTGTTTTTCTACCTGGATGGTACGTACAGTGCTCAGCTTGCCGGAAGGAAGTGCAGAAGCGATCTTCAGGGTTGTATTTTCAGTAAATGTCAGAGGAGCCGAGTAAACGGTTGACTGTGCAGTCGGTTCGCTTCCGTCGGTGGTGTACACAATTGTCATCGGACGTGAAGTGGTAAATTCCAGTGTAGCCTTGTCAGTGAAAGCCACGAAGTTACATGAACCGTTCGGCTGTTCCGGCATCGGAATGTGGTAATTTACATTGTGTTCATCCAGACGTACATAAGCGTTGTTGATACGGCGTTCGAAGTCTTTGTAATCCTTGCGGTCCAGATTGGTCCATCCGATTTCAGCAACTGCAATGATACGCGGGAAGGTCATGTATTCACGGATAGCTTCGCTATACATATATTCAGACCAGGTATTTCCCTGTACACCCAATACATAATCACCTTTACCCATGGCAGCCAGTGTGTCGGGTACCGGGTTGTAGCTGTAAGTCTTTTCCAGTGTAGTATAACCGCCGATGGTTACCGGTTCGATCTTGGAATCACCCTGGTAAGCGTCCAGATACATACCGTTTCCACCCGGAGTCATGATAACCGTATGGTTCATGGATGCAGCAGCGATACCTCCGTCTTCACCTCTCCATGACATAACGGTTGCGCTCGGAGCCAGACCTCCTTCAAGGATTTCATCCCAACCGATGATTTTCTTTCCCTTTGTTGCCAGGTATTTTTCCATGCGCTGGATGACATAACTCTGCAGTTTTTCTTCTGCTGAATGATTCTTGTCGGCAGTCAGACCTTCCTTACGGATGCGCTGCTGACAGAGCGGACAGTTCTTCCAGCTTGTCTTCGGACATTCGTCACCACCGATGTGGAAATATTCGCTCGGGAACAGAGGTACCATTTCGTCAATAACATCTTCCAGGAACTTGAACATGTCTTCTTTACCCGGACACATGACGATGTCTTCCACGCCCCAGATGACACGCGGTGTTCCAGCTTCTCCCTTGCAGGAAAGTTCGGGATAAGCAGCAATGGCAGCCATTTCGTGACCCGGAAGTTCCAGTTCGGGAACTACAGTAATGAAATGGTCGGCTGCATATTTCACAATGTCTTTGATTTCTTCCTGAGTATAATATCCGCTGTGTTCTGTTCCTTCGCCTTCGACACGTTTGGAACCGATTTCTGTCAGTTTCGGATATTTCTTGATTTCGATACGCCATCCCTGGTCGTCTGTCAGGTGCCAGTGCAGGCGGTTGATCTTGAAGAGTGACAGTACGTCAATAAACTTCTTGACATTTTCTGCCGGCATGAAGTGACGGCAGGGATCCAGCATGATTCCGCGATAGCCGAAGCGGGGTTCATCCTTGATGCTGACTGCCTGTGCAGTCCATGCAATTCCACTTACTTTCTGAGCACTCTCGATTTCTGCAGGCAGCAGCTGCATGAAAGTCTGCATACCATAGAAAAGGCCTTGAGGAGTCTTTGCGGTTACGTTGACAGCATCGCCGGTAACATCCAGCTGATAGCCTTCATCGTTTACGTCCAGTGATTCATCCAGTTTCAGGGTGATGTTTCCACTTTCGCCTACGGTAATGTCATAACCGGTGGCGGTTCTCATTTTAGCTGCAAAAAATTCTGCAATGGTTTTGGCTTCGGGTGAAGCTGCTCCCAAAGAAGTACTTCCTGAAAGACGGAAAGCACCTTGCTGTTGTACGAGACTCTGAGGCATCGGAATGATGTTGATGCCTTCATTGTAAGACTTCACTTCACCGGGCTGGCCGCTACAGGCTACCAGTAAACTGAAAGATGCACTTGCGCAAAAGGTTAATAAATGATTCTTCATACGAATGTGTTAGATTAAAAAACAATTTCTCGCCAAAGTTAGGACAAAGAATTAAGATATGAAAATAAAGGTTTGAGAAAAAGAGGAAAAGGAAAGATTCCGGAAGAATGAAGGGTATGATTCTAATAAAAATCCTGTCATTCCCCTTATAACCGGAGAGTGACAGGATTCCTGCATGCTGTTTCTGTTATTTTTGTTTCCGCGGCTGGCCTTTCAGTAATTCCCGGTGGAATTTCATTTCGGCTTTCTGAACCTGATAAATTTTTTTGGCCGACAGGAACTTTTTGTATTTCTGGACATATTCCAGTTCCAGCTGATCGGTTGCTATCCGTGCCTTGATCACGTCTTCCACAATCTTGGCGTATTCGGTTTCCGTGGTATTGGGATCTTTTCCCTTGCGCATTTTCTGCCAGGCTTCCTTGTTTTGTTCCTGCTTCTTGTCCTGCAGTTCAAAATAAAGCGGGAAGAACCTGGCTGCTTCCTGCGCATTCAGTCCCGCCTTTTCTGTGATAAAGGCCTGCTGGCGGCTGCGGAACTCCTCTTTGCTGAAATGCCCTTTCTGTGCATGGATTCCAGTCAGACAGCAAAGAGCCATCAGGGTGAGGATATAGAGTTTTCTTTTCATGGGTCAATGAATTAATTATTGATAAATTTCTGTATTTGCATCAGTCAGGTATTGGTAAAGCGTATAATCATCCATCATGGTCTGGTTGACAATGGGATCAATATATTCGTCCGGAATTTCGGAGAAAGTCTCTGTATGTCCGTTCTGGCTGGATACCGGATGCTTGGATTGATTCACCATGACGCGTACGCCGAACATCAAGCCACAGAACATGGCAGCCATGTAGACCCATGGTCTTACACGTTCCCACATGGTAACTTCGGGCTGAGGCTGGCTTTCTTTTTCCGGAAGCTGTTCCATCACTTTGCCGGCAAGATTTTCAAAATACCCTTCCGGTACGGTAAAGGGATTCGGAGCGCCGTATTTTTTTCGTAATTCGTTTTCTTCCTTCATGGTTGTTGTTTTTATGTATGTATTACTAAGATATGATTTTGTTCAAAAGGTTTAATCGTGCTTCTCGAAAAATTCTTCAATTTTTTTCACGGCATGATGATAGGAGGCTTTCAAGGCACCGACGCTGGTACCCAGAATCTCTGAAATCTCTTCATATTTCATTTCCTGAAAGTACTTCAGGTTGAAGATGATGCGCTGTTTTTCCGGGAGCTGAAGAATTGCCTTCTGGAACAGTTTCTGGGTTTCGTCACCGTCAAAATAAGGATCGCTTTCCAGTTTGTTGACCATAACAGCTTCCGTATCATCTATGGAAAGCTGGTCTTGTGCCCGTTGTCTGTTCAGGAAATTCAGGCACTCATTGAACGCGATCCGGTAGAGCCAGGTCGAGAGCCTGGCATCTCCCCGGAAATATTCCAGATTACTCCAGGCCTTGATGAAGGTATTCTGCAGCAGATCGTTGGCATCATCGTGCGAAAGCACCATACGCCTGATTTGCCAGTACAGTTGTTCGCTGTAGGCTTTGACCACCTGCTCAAATGCTTTCCGGCATTTGGACGAATCCTGAAGCTGTTGGGCTATTTCTTGTTCGTTATAGTTGCTCATGACAATGAATAGATGCTTTTTTCTTTGTCTGGTTTAATGGGTTTTGTTTTTATTAACTTCCCGGCTTTCCCTTTAGAGTTCGATTTTCAGGTTTTCCTGTGCCAGAATGGTTTGCGGGAAAATGGCTGAAGCTTCTTTCAGCAGTAGGCTGTCATCTTCATAGCGTGCCGAGAAATGTCCGATCATCAGTTGCTTCACTCCGGCTTCCCGGGCGATCAGTGCTGCCTGTTCTGCGGTGGAGTGTAGGGTGGCCTTGGCCCGTGCCAGTTCGGAGGTAGTGAAAGTCGCCTCGTGAAAAAGCAGGTCGACACCTTTGATCTGTTCGGTGATGCGTGGCAAATAGCAAGTATCCGAGCAGTATGCATAGGTGCGGGGCGGATCGGACGGGATGGTGAGCCGTGCATTGGGAATTACGGTTCCGTCTTCCATCTGGTAGTCTTCTCCGTTCTTGATCCGGTTGATCAGATAGAGAGGAATGTGATAAAAATCAATCATCTCGCGTATGATGTGATTGGGAACCGGCTTTTCGCGGAACAGAAAACCGCAGGTAGGCAGCTTATGGCGAAGAGGAATCGTTTCTACACTGACGGAACGGTCGTCGTAGATGACGGCCTGTTCTCCGGGATCAATCGCGTGGAATACCACCTTATAAGTCATTCCCTTGCAGAAGTAGTTGAGTTGCGGAGCGAGCAGTTTTTCCAGTTCGGCATGGGCATAGATATGCAGGTCGGCGGTACGTTCCAGCATTCCGAAGGTGGAAATCAGTCCCATCAGGCCGAAGCAGTGGTCGCCGTGCAGATGGGAAATGAATATGTGGTTCAGTCGCCCGAAGCGGAGTCGTGACCGGCGGAGCTGCACCTGAGTGCCTTCTCCGCAGTCGATCATGAACAGCTTTTCGCGGATGTTTACCACTTGCGATGTTGCCGAATGCCTCAGGGTAGGCAGGGCCGATCCGCATCCTAATATGTGAACGTCGAACTTTTCCATGCCGACAAAGATACGATTTTATTCGAAAACCGTATTCCGCATGTCGCCGGTTTCTGCAAATGCAAGATGCATTTTCAGTGCGTTGCGCAGGGAGAGGGGAGTGTGACAGGATGTTCCGTCCGACAGTTTCACGTAGTCCCACAACAGCTGGCGGTAGTCCGGGTGAGCACAGTTTTCGATGATGCATTCCGCACGTTGCCGCGGCGATTTGCCCCGCAGGTCGGCTACGCCCTGTTCCGTGATCAGGATGCGCACGTCGTGTTCGGTGCTGTCGGTGTGCGAAACCTGAGGCACGATGGAAGAGATGAGTCCGCCTTTAGCTGTCGACGGTGTCGTGAAGATGGACAGATAGGCATTGCGGGCAAAGTCGCCGGAGCCGCCGATTCCGTTCATTATCTGTCTTCCAAGCACATGAGTACTGTTCACATTGCCGAAGATGTCAGCTTCCAATGCCGTATTGATGGCGATGACCCCCAGCCGGCGGATTGTTTCCGGATGGTTGGTAATCTCTTGCGGACGAAGCAGAATCCGTTTGCCGAGCGTATCCATGTTGTCATATAGCAAGTCCAGTTTGTCATCAGAAAGTGTCAGCGAACTTCCGGTGGCAAAGCAGATACGTCCGTCCAGCATCAGGTCGATGACCGAGTTCTGGATCACTTCCGTAAACATGGAGAAAGGAGGAAGCTGCCTGTCGGCTCCAAGTGCTCCCAGTACGGCATTGGCGATGTTGCCCACTCCGGACTGAAGTGGAAGGAATTCGTGGGGGATGGCTCCTTTTTTCCATTCCCGAACCAGAAAGTCTGCCACATTGCGTCCGATCTGAAGAGTCGTTTCGTTTTGCGGAGTAAAAGGAGCTATGGCATCCCGTTCGCAGGTACGGACGACACCGGCTACTTTACGCGGATCAGCCTGAATACTGATTGTTCCGATCCGGTCGTTTACGCGATAAACAGGGATTTCACGCCGGTGAGGCGGCATATCCGGCAAGTAGATGTCGTGCATGCCCGTCAGGTGATCTTCATGCGCTTCATTAAGCTCAATCAGGATCTTGTCGGCCATTTCCACCAGTGTAGGTGAGATGCCTACGGATGTACTCAGAATAATTTCTCCGTTTTCAGTGATGGCTGAGGCTTCGATGATGGCTACATTGATTTTTCCCAGAAATCCATAGCGTACGTCCTGTCCGATCAGCGAGAGATGCACATCAAAATAACGTGCGTTGTTAGTATTGATGGCTTCACGCATGCTTTTGTTGGACTGGAAAGGAGTACGGAAAGAAACCGCCTGTACTTCTGCCAGTGCCTTATCTATCTGATTTCCCGTAGCTCCGCCTGTGATCAGTCCCACCTGGAAAGGATGGCCCTGCTCATGCAGTTCCCGGGCACGTTCGGCCAATGCTGCCGGAATAGCTTTGGGGGTACCTACCGAAGAGAATCCTCCGATTCCGACTGTATCCCCGTGACGTATGATGCTGGCAGCTTCGGCTGCCGTTAGAAAAGGATAATTCATAATTTAGCTGTCGTTGTATTTTTTTCGGGCACAAAAGTAAAATATCACTTTATATTTTCAAATAAAAATACAATTAAAAATGCATATTATGCAGAAATACCTTTGAAATGGATAATAAATGTAATATTTATAAGAAAAATAAAGAAAAAAGCATTTAGAAAGAGGATTCGTTTTAAAGAAGGTATATTTGAATTTATTTGTTCAGCAAGTGCTTGCTGTCTGAGAAGAAAAGAGTAAAAAACGCCTGTGGAATGAAAAAAAATCCCGAATTCGTTTTGCAACTTCAAAGAAAGCAGTAAATTTGCATCGCTTTTCCAAGAGAGCGTTAGAGATAAAGCCGAAATAACTCAGTTGGTAGAGTAACTCATTCGTAATGAGTAAGTCGCGGGTTCGAGTCCCGCTTTCGGCTCATAAAAAGTCAGGGAATTAAGTCTGTTAAAGCTTGATTCCCTGACTTTTTTATGGATCAATTAATACTTCACTTTTAATTCAGATATTCTTATTTGAAGTTGTGTTACAGATAGATTCTTCACATTGAGACTTATAATAATGTCCATCAATTTGAACGGCACAACAATCATATTTTATATTTCTTTAAGTCGTAATACTCGTTCATTCCTTCTATTGTATGCACAATGATATATAAATCGGAGGTTTTTTCATTGACACAGAAAAATCCTATTTCTTCATCAAAAGAATAGTGTCCGATAACGTTACCATCCCAATCAAGTTTAACAATTGTAAATGTCTCATGAGGAATATAAGAACCACCCTTTTTTTCGACTTCAACGTGACTCCGTTTTAAATAAAGGTAGTTTTCGGAAGGAAAGATAAAGGATGTTCCATTGTATCCTTCTTCCAAGGCAAGTGCTTCTCTTTCTTCATTTACCCTTGGGACTGGGTTTTCTGAAAATTGAATAGATTTCTTCAGGTTTCCTTGTACATATTCCGGAGCATACCCGTTCACTTTCCGGCAGCTTATTAGGGTATAAAA
>ERZ772805.702-NODE-702-length-35735-cov-6.903924_pt1 | contig 35735 bp, 26 predicted proteins | sample MGYA00511344_ERZ772805 | MGnify/ENA primary metagenome ERZ772805 (study PRJEB29015, sample SAMEA2737730) | human gut metagenome | biome: human gut; feature: human-associated habitat; material: faeces | place: China | collected 2012 ...
CCGCGTCGTACTTGAAGCAGAAGGGGCAGTCGTAGGACCAGACCTTGACGAGCTTCCCTTCGCCACCGGGAAGCGGAGCGGAGAGCGCGACGTAGTCGGTGCCCTCAGTGAAGGCGAAGGCGGACGGGATGGCGGCGGCGCAGGCAAGCGCGGCGGCGGCCTGAATCAGAGTGCGGCGAAACATGGTGTAACTCCTTGCGTGACGGATGGAGGACGACCGCTTCCAGGGAGAAGACGCGGCCGCGCTCCGAAGAACGATCGATCCCGAAGGATCTCTTCATTGGAAGGAAGTATAGGCTCAGAAAATCCGTTTGTAACGCTCAAATCCTTGTGCCGCTTGCGTTTTAAGGGAATGTCTCCGTGAGCTCCTCAAAAATGAAAGGGGAGTTTTCTCTTTTCGCGTGAAATGAGGGGTAACCCCTAAATTTCTCTTCGGGAAGCGAGAAAGACATTTGAGGCGGGGAGGGCGGGCGGATCGTCGTGGAAGGACGCGGGCGCGGGAGCGGTCGTCGGAGGGCGGAAAGAACGGGGACGGACATGCGCGGCGGCGAGTCGAACGGTCTCAAGCGGGTGCCTCAAGGAGGCGTTGTCGGGAAGGTGACGCCACGACAAAAGCCACGGCACAAGTTTGGCGGTTGTAACGGCGAAAAATATATATTTTCCGCCGTTATACCGGCGAAAAGTATGTTGAACGAGATCGGCGCATTCGCCCGAACAAGACGGCGTCGTGCCGCGATGTCTTGCTTGCGTGATCGATGAGGAGAATTTTCCCGGGGAGCGACGACATGGCTTTGGCCTTCGGAAGAACCCGAAGGGAACTGAGAGCGAAGCTGCTCTCAAGGAGGGGACGCTCTTCTTCGCAAACACGATCGAAGAGCCAACGGGCAAGACGGACGGTCCCGCGGACGACGCGGGGAAGGGGCGGCGGGACGACGAAATGCAAAGCCGCTCCATTATGGAAGCCTGATTTCGAAGCCGTTGTGCGGAACTACTTGGGTAGCGGGTTGATGACCGTGTCGGAAGTTCTCGTCATCGTCTTTCCAGAACTCTGACGACACCACATGTCGCAAGTGGCTGTGATTTTTGAAAAATACACTCCCGCAGTTGATATGGTTGTCCATAAGCGGGCGTATTTCGCGAGAATGGGTGAATCTTCGTTCGAAATTGGCTATGCCCGCGGTTCCCGTAAGGCCGCTATGGGCAGAGGTCCCGAAGTCTCCAGCTCGGGGGGCGGAGGGTGGCAAAAGTTCGGCCTCAAGGGAGTCGCATTCCATTGAGGCCGATACAACTAGGAGCGGAGAGATGCCAATCTACTCTTATCTCTTGACGCTCTTCGTGCTCGGCACATTGTCCGTCACTCTTGATCAGGATGTCAAGCTCTGCGGTCAAGTTTCGCTAGGCACAGAAGAGCTTGGCTTTGCGGCAGTTCTCGTTTATACGATTCTGACGCGCAAATAAGGCACCGCCGGTGGCCCCGTGTCCGCCGGCGTTTTTCTTCGCCGCTTGGTTGTCGAAACCGGTCGGTAACCGTTCTTTTTCCCGCGACAGTCGCGTCAGCGGCGACCCCGTCCCGGTCTTGCCTGCCCCGCCGCCTCGCGGATCGGCCCCATGACGTATTCGAGATCGTCTTCAGGGAGAATTTCCTTGAAACGCTCTTCGATTGTTTCCATCACGGCCGCCCTTTCTTTCTTCGGAGTCGCCTCGAGGGTTCCGATGCCGACACCTCTGAGCAAAGTCCAGAGGCTCTCCGTCGGGTCGGGATGCCTGTCGAAGACGGTTTGCTCCCGCACGGCTTTGTCGGTCTCCACGGCCAGTTGGACGAGCGCTCCGAACGGCATCTTTCGGACGGCTTGCCGTCAGACCGCCCGTCTGGCCAAAGAACGGTCCGGCCTCTTCTTTTCTCGAGCGAACGCGTCGCTTTGCCGCATCGTCCTCGAGACACTGTCGTTTGTACTTAAGTGCCGCAGAAAAGAAGGAACGGTCTCTCTCGGAAAACAGCCCCCGGAAGAGTGTTTACCCGAAGAGGCTTTTCGTTCAAAGCCCCCTTCCGAAAAAGAGTTTCGGATACTTTGTAACGCTTTGCAAAGTTCACCATCACTCATCCACGAAACTCTCATGGAGGCCATTCATGCAAAAGAATCACCTCGCGGCGGCGGTGGCGGGCGCCATCCTGACCTTGTCTGCGGCGGCGAACGCCGCGGTCGTTGACGTCGGTTCCGACAAAACGCTTACTTACGACGTCCCTTCCACGGTTGCGGACAGCCACAACGTCACGTCCGGCAAGCTCACGCTGGACGCCGGCGGCAACGACCTGACCTTCACGTCCGCTTCCAAAGAAAACTATGCCGCCCTCGATGCCCGCAGCAGCTTTGTCGTTCAGAACGGCAACGTCGACATCCGGGCCGGGACGCTGACCTTCGAGAGTGCCAACGCCACGACCAACAATCCGGGCAATCCGGCGGGCGACTCCCACTTTTCCGCTTGGCTCAACGGAAACGCCGCGCTTACGATCGAGGTCGACAAACTGCACGTCGGCACTGCGGAACAGGGCGGCGACCGTGCCTTTCAAATGAAGAACAGCGGCAACAGCCTTACGATTCGCGCCAATGAAATCGTTTCGTATCAGGGCGACGGTTTCATCAACGCTCAGGGCAAGGTTGGCGAGACCGCCAACGTCGTCTCCATCGGATCGGCGCAACACCGGGTCGGACGGTTTGAAAGTCACACCTCGTGGGGCGATCAGGATTACGGCGTTGCGATTCTGCAGGCGAACGAAGGAAGCAGCGTCAGCCTCTTTGCCAAAGACGTCGTGCTCGACGGTTCCCATCATGCGCAGGGCGGCGTAATCGGTTCCGGGAGTTTCGGCAGCGTCCTCATCGATGCCGACACGGTCAGGATCGACGGCAACATCTGCGGAACGTACGGAAAGACCGAGTACGCCGGGAAGACTCTCAAACTCGCCGTCAAAGCGAACGAGCTCAACATGACGGGCGACGTGAACGTCGGATCGCAAGGCTCCAAATATTCGAAATTCGCGCGGGACACCGTCGTGGACATCGAGGTCGCCAAGAATGCGGTGATCGACGGCGACATCAACGTTGTGAACGACGCAACGGCTTCGGCGGAAAGCAATGCGAACAACAACGTCGTAAACCTCGCCTTCAACGGCACGGGCAAAATTACGGGAACGATCAACGTCAACCGGAAGGCGGCGCTCACCCGCGACGCGGCCGGCACGAACACGGTCAATCTCGGCGGCAGTGCCGACATGAGCGCTTCTTCGGGCAAGTTTGCCGTTTCCGGCGGCTCGACCGTGAACTTCGGCGGCACGGGCCTTTGGACCGTGAAAGAATGGAGCGGCACGGACGGCAATCTCGGCATCGATCAATCCGTCACGGTGGAATTGAACACCGCGGTGACCACGGCTTCGACCGAACTCAAGAGCGGGACCGCGAACTTCGTGCTCAACGAGGGAGGTGCGCTCACGACCGAAAACCTTGCGAGCAGCAACGCCTCCGTTCGCCTCAACGCCGTCGGCGACACGCCGGCCTTGACCGTCTCGAACCTCACGGGTTCGCTCGGCGTCGTCGCTTCGGGCGACGTCAACGACGACTTCGCCGATGCCGATGCCGCTCTCGAAGCGATGCAGGCCGCCGTCAAGGTGACCGACTCTGCGGAAGGCTCCCGTCTGCAGTTGTCCGCCGAAGAAGGCGCGGCAAGCAACGGTTGGACTGCAGAGAAGAACGAAGACGGAAGTTGGACCGTAAAGGACAAGGGAAACCGCAAGCTCGACGCTTTCGCGTCCGTTTCGACGCTCTCCGCCCTTCAGTGGCGCCACGAGATGAACGACCTCGCGAAGCGTATGGGCGAGCTGCGCGACAACCCCGGCGCGATCGGTGCCTGGGTGCGTCTCTACGGTTCGGAAATGGAATACGGCCGTCAAAACGTGACGGCGAAGAACACGTCCGTTCAGGTCGGTGCCGACCGTCAAGTCGGCGACTGGAAGATCGGCGGCGCCTTTTCCTACACGGACGGCCAGGCTTCGTACGACTTCGGCGAAGCGGACAACAAGTCCTACGCCGTCGCCCTCTACGGGACGTGGATGGCGGAGAAGGGCCTCTTCCTCGACTTGATCGGGAAGTACGGCCGCATCTCGAACGACTTCCGGCTCAACGGAATGGACGGCGATCTCGACAACAACGCCTACAGCGCGTCGGCCGAATTGGGTTGGCGCTTCGATCCGTGCGGCTACGGCTTCATTGAGCCGCAGGTGGAACTCACCTACGGCCGCATTGAAGGTGACACCTTCACGACGAAGAATGCTGCGCGCGTCTCGCAGGACGACTTCGATTCGCTCATCGGACGCGTCGGCGTTCGCGTCGGCGTGAAGTTCCCGAAGGATCGGGGCAACCTCTATCTGAGGGTTTCGGGAGCGCACGACTTCCGGGGTGAAAACAAAGCCGACGTCCGCGCCGTCGACGGAGCGGCCCGCCAAAAACTCTCCGAAGACCTCGGCGGCAGTTGGGTAGAGACCGGGCTCGGAGGCAATTTCCGCCTGACCGACGCCACGAACGTCTACGTCGATCTTGAACGAACGACGGGTGCGGAAGTGGAAGAAAACTGGCGTTGGAACCTCGGCGTTCGCAGCGAGTTCTGACGAAGTAGTCGACACCGTCCCGACCGCCGGAAAAGAACCTCGCCGGTTCTCCCTGAACGGGCGCAGTGCCGGTCGGAACGGGCCGGAGAAGAAAAAGCGAAGGAAGGCCGTCCGTCGGACGGCGCGTTCCTTCGCTTTCATCGGATGAGGCTTACGCCTTCACGACCGAGTCGGCCGCGACCCAGCCGAGCACCACCGCCGAAATGAAGGCCGTGGCGGAGAGGTAGGTGCGCCCGTGGAAGCCGCCGGCCACTTCGCCCGAGGCCCAGAGCCCGGGAATGACGTTCCCGAAGACGTCGATCACCTGCATCTTGCCGTCGATCTTGACGCCGCAGTAGGTGGCGAGAAGCACCGCCGTGGAGGGGAGGACGTAGAAGGGCGGATTCTTGATTTCCTGAAGGGCCCCGAGGTTGCCGGAGAGGAACTTGCGTCCGAACTCGGTGTCGTAGCCCTTTTCGCGCACGTCGCGGTTGTAGCGCTCGACCGTTTCCTTCACGACCTTCGGATCGAGTCCGGCCTTTTGGGCGGCTTCCTCGATCGTGTCGCCCTTGAAGACGAGGCCGCGTTCTTCGGATTCGAGGACCGAGCCGTTGTTGCGGGCGGTCTTGAGCGAAATCTTGCGGGTGGGCTCGTCATAGACGCAGTAACCGATGCCGCCTTCCTGCTCGAGCACGTGGTCGCCCACGTCCTTCTTCGGAATCGATTCGTCGACGAAGCGCTTTCCCGCCTTGTTGACGACGATCCCGCCCTCCCAGTAGGTGTAGTGCGAGTCGTTGATCGAGTGCGGATCGGTGTTGAAGGCGAAGGTCGCCTTGATGTAGGGCATGTCGACCACGTCCGCCCCGTAGGCGAGCGCCATCTTGAGGCCGTCCCCGTCGCAGCCCTTGCCGCAGATCGTGAGGGTCTTGGCCATGCGGGGGACGTACTTCGAGAGGAGTTCCTTGTTGCGCGCGAAGCCGCCCGAAGCGAGGATCACGCCCTTCTTTGCGCCGAAGGAGACGGTCTTCCCGTCCTTTTCGGCGAAAACCCCGACGATCCGCTTCGTCTTTTCGTCGTAGGCGAGGCGCTTGGCGGGGGTGGAGACGAGGAGCTTTGCGCCGTGCTTCTTGGCGTGGTCGAGACAGGCCTTCAAAACGCTGTTGGGCTCGATTTCGACGCCGCGGTTCGCGCTCACGCTCGCAAAGAGAAGGTCGGACTGGAGCTTCCCGCCCAAACCCATGAACCAGTTGTAGACGGGAAGGTGATTGTCGACGAAGGCGTGCACGACGTCCTTGTTGTTGAGGCCCCCGCCCGTTTCGACGATGTCCTTGAAGAGAAGTTCGTTCGAGTCCTTTTCACCCGCCTTCTTCTGAAGGTCGGTGCCCACGACGAGCGAGCCGCCCCCGCAGATGGCGGAGGAGCCGCCCGGGAAGGCCATCTTTTCGAGAATCAGCACCTTGAGGCCCTTTTCGGCCGCGTGCGCGGCCGCGGCGAGGCCCGATCCGCCCGCACCCACGACGATCACGTCGTAGGTTTCATCGAACTTTTCGGGACGGTCCGTGGGGAGCGCCATCGCGGACGAGGCGGCGAGCGCGGCGGAACCCGCGAGCGCGGTCTTCAGAAAGTTGCGGCGATTGGTCATGTGTTTCTCCTTTGGAGGTTTCGGCGCTTCTCCATGGGTTCGAAAACGTCCCTCCGGGCCCGCGGGTGAGGCGGGCCCGGAGGGGATGCACCCGTTTCAGGGAAAAGCGTCCGAGGAAAACGGGTGAGTTGTCGGTCGCTCTGTCGTCAGGCCTTGAGAATCGTGCCCGCGGCGATGTAGCCGAATATCAGGGCCTTGCCGAAGGCGGTGGAGCCGAGGTAGCTGCGTCCGTGGAAGGAGCCCGTCACTTCGCCCGCGGCGTAGAGGCCGGGAATCACGTCGCCGAAGACGTCGGTGACTTCGGCCTTCCCGTTGATCTTCACGCCGCAGTAGGTCGAAATCAGCACGGCCGTGGCGGGGAAGATGTAGAACGGGGGCTTTTCGATCGGGCGGATCTTGCCCGAAATATCGACCAGGTGTTTGCGCCCGAAGTCGCGGTCGACGCCCGTCGTCTTCGCGTCCTCGTTGTAGCGGTCCACGGTTTCGCGCACGACCTTCGGGTCGAGCCCGGCCTTCTTCGCGACCTCTTCGATCGTGTCGCCCTTCAGAACCAAACCCTTCTTTTCGGAATAGGTGACGCTGCCGCCCGCCTCGTCCATGCCGATCGCGTCGGAGCGGATCGCGTCGTCGTAGAGGTTGAAGGCGACGGCGTCGGGCTGATCGAGTACGTAGTCGCCGATGTCCTTCTTCGAGATTTCTTCGTTGCAGAAGCGCTTCCCTTCCTTGTTGAGAACGATCGCGCCGTCGCGGAAGACCCAGCAGGCGTCCTTGATGCTCGTGGCCTTCAGATTGAACGCAAAGGTCGCCTTGATGTAGGGCATGTCGGCAACGTCGGCTCCGTAGGCGAGGGCCATCTTGAGACCGTCCCCGTCGCAGCCCATGGCGCAGATCGTGCTCGCGTTCTTCATGCGCGGCACGTACTTTTCAAGAAGCGCCTTGTTGCGCGCAAAGCCGCCCGTCGCGATCACGACGCCCTCCTTCGCTTCGACGTTTTTGACGCCCGCCTTGGAGGAGATCTGCACGCCGCAGATGCGCTTTGCCTTCCCGTCGTAGAGGAGCTTTTCGCCCTTCGTGCCGGTGCGAAGATCGACGCCCAGTTTCTTCGCGAGCTGCGTCCAGGCGTCGATGCTCTTTTGCGTGTTGACGCTCAGATTCCGGGGAACCGATCCCGACTGCGAGAGACGGTCGGTGTTCAAAACCATGCCGTGCTTCATCGCCCAGACGTAATAGTCGGGCGAGGCTTCGGCGTAGGCGCGCACGACGTCCTTGTCGCAGAGCTGGCCGCCCGTTCGCATGATGTCTTCATAGAGCGTTTCGACGGAGTCCTTGATCCCCGCCTTCTTCTGAAGGTCCGTTTCCGTGACGGCGACCCCGCCGCCGCAGATCAGGGAACTTCCGCCGCAGAAGGCGAGTTTTTCGGCAAGAAGCACTTTCTTGCCGCCTTCGGCGAGGCGGATGGCGGCCGTGAGGCCCGCGCCGCCCGCACCGAGGACGACGACGTCGAAGGTTTCGTCAAATTTTTCGGGCTTTTCCGTCGGCATTGCCGAAACGGAGCGCGTGAGGCCCGCGCCCGCAAGCAGGGCGCCCGCGGACTGCAAAAAGGCGCGGCGATTGGTGGTCATAATGTTCTCCTTTATCGGAAACCCGTCGGAAAACGGGATGCTTTCTTTGTCGGGTTCCTTCCGATGGCGTTTATTCTGCCCTCTCGTCTACACTCGAAGCCATCCGAGAGTTTCGCAACGCACTTTCGGAATTTCCGAAAGAAGGAACCATGCTGCACTTTGACCTCAAAGATTTGCGCGTCTTTTCCGCCGTCGCGCTCACCGGGAGCATCACGAAGGCTTCCGAATACATCCACTTGTCGCCGAGCGCGACGAGCGACCGTCTCTCAGACCTCGAAAACCGTGCGGGGACGAAGCTTTTTCGACGAAGTTCCCGGGGACTTCGTCTGAATCCGGCGGGAGAAGTCTTTGCGGAGTCCGCCAAGAAAATCCTCTTTGAGGCGGAGGCGCTCGAGACGAGGCTTGCGCCCTTCGCGCACGGGGAGGAAAAACGGATTACGGTCTGCTGCAACTACAACGCGGGCGTCACGTTTCTGCCCAGACGCCTAGGCCGCTTTCTCTCGCACTTTGAAGACGTGCAGGTGGAGGTGGTGCAGCGCTCAAGTCCCGAAATCGTGCGGCACGTGGCGGCGGGAGAGGCGGACGTGGGCGTCACGGCCTTCGAAGGAATGCATCCCTTGCTCGAATTCACGCCCTTTGCGGTCGACTGGCTCGTTGCGGTGGTGCCGACCGATCATCCGCTGGCGGGCAAGAAGGAAATCGCTTTTTCCGAACTTTTTCCCTACAACTACATCGCGGTGGGACCGTATTCGCCCATGCAGGAATTTCTCTACGAGAGGGCAAAGGAGGAAGGGAAGCGCATTCGTCCGAAGATCACGGCGTCGAGCCATGACGCCGTCATTTCGCTCGTCGAAGAAGGGGCTGGCGTGAGCGTCTTGCCGAGCGGGGTCGTCACGAAGCAGCGAAACGTCGTGGAATTGAAACTCAAGGAAGCCTGGTCCCTGCGAAGACTTCGGCTCTGTCGATTGAGAGACCGAAGCGCGAACGCCGAGGAGCGAAACGCCTTGGTCGACCGGTTCGTGGCGGCGCTCCTCGACGACGGCGGGGAAGAGGGGGCGGAAGGAGAGGAGCCGGGCGCGGGAAAGGCCTGAACGGACACCTGTTTTGCGCGGGACGAGTCGGGGAAAGTCGGTCGTGGGCGGGAAGGACGGGGGCGGTCGCGAAAGAGAATCGGGAGAACGGGGCGCTTTGTGGAAACGGGTCCCCGAAGGCTAAGGAATCGGGAGAATTGGAGAAGAATGAAGGGCCGAAAGCCGGGTGCCGCGGACGAAGGGGCGGGCGCGGGACGAGGCTTTTGCGCGGACGGGCAAAAAAATCCCCGGACCTTCGAAGAGGGCCGGGGCGAAAAGGAGGATCCGTCTGCACCGCATGGTACACACGGGTATCTCTGGGAAAGAGATACTTCGGTTTGTAAACCGACGACAAACCGAAGGAGACGAATTCTAGCAGAGGGAAAGGCATTTGTGGGTGGCCCCGACAAAAATTTTTACGATGAAGAGGAAAGGAGCAAAGAAAGAGGATCGGGCAAGATGAAGGAGTGAGTCGGGCGGAGGAGGGGGCGAGCGGCGGTCGGGTCGGTTTGAGTGTCGTTTGCCGGGGCAGGTCCTGTGTCGTTCGGTGGGTCAGATCCTGTGTCGTTATGACGTTTTGCGCTTGCCCGTTGCCGGATCGGCGGAGGAAACCGCCGGCGGCAGTCCGGCTGGGCATCCCAGCGGCGGGAGGAGGGGCGTCGAAAAGACGTCTTTGGGGAAAGGTCGTGAAGAGTGCTTTGCCAGAGACAAAATGGGATGGACCGGCGGGTTAACCCGTACTTAAGATTCGCATAAGAAATGGTCTGTAGAGTTAGCCCTGCCTATGACTGAACCTCTACAACGGCATCGCGTGCACAAGAACTTTAACGCGTTGCCGTCAGGCTTGGGCGCCTCCCGGGTATACGGACGGGGGCGCCCTTTTATTGCCCTTTTTATAGGGAATGCGGCGAGTTCGGGCCGGTTGGTTTGGAAGCGTCTCGTCAAGAGAAGAGACGGACGAGGGCGACGCATCGGGGATGATCGATGTTTGAACGGAGTTGTGTCCGATTTGCGAAGAACGTCACCGAAGCCACTCGGGTCGAATCGTTTGGCGCAAGGTTTCCGGCGAATTGATGCCGAGCTTTTGATAAACGCGCCACCGGTGCCCCTGAACGGTACGCTCGCCGATCCCGAGTCGCTCGCAAATGCCTTGCGTGTCCACGTTTTGTAAAAGAAGCTTCAGAACGGATCGTTCACGCAGTGAGAGTTGCGCGACTCTTTCGCGGAGATCAGAGTCCTTGGAGGACGCTTCTTGACGGAGAAGCTCTTCAACTCGGTCTAAAGCGGCAAAGAGCTTTTCCTTTTTGACGGGCTTTACAAGGAAGTCGACGGCGCCTCGCTTCATGCTCTCGACGGCCATCTCGATGTCGCCATGCCCGGTGATGAAAACAAGCGGCAGGGGCGATCGATTGGCGAGCATGGCTTCTTGAAGCTCGAGTCCGCTCATGCTCGGCATGCGGATGTCGGAGAAGACACAGCCCGGGATCGTCGGATCGTCTTCTCTCAAAAAAGCCACGGCGCTCGAATAGGCACGAACGGACCGATCCGCACAGAGAAAGAGAAGTTTCAAAGCTTCGAGCAGTTCTTCGTCATCGTCGATGATGCGAATGAGAAAAGAAGGACGGTTGGGTTCGGTCATGTTTGGGTTCTCGTTTCAGAAGAGGGGAGTCGCACGGTAACCTGCAAACCTCCCGCCGGTCGGGGAAGCAGGTCCATGTGGCCGCGATGCGCCTCCACGATGGTGTTTACGATCGACAAACCGAGTCCCAAGCCGTTTCGGTTTCCTGAGACAAAAGGTTCGCGCATGACTTCGATTTTCTCGGCTGTGAGCAATGCCCCGTTGTTCGCGACGATCAAGACCGCGTGCTGTCCTTCTCGGAAGAGTTTCAGATTGATTTGGCCGTTCCCGGAAAGACAATGCTCTACGGCGTTGCGCACCAAATTGTTGACGGCGAGTTCGATTTCCAGAGCGTCGCCGAGAACGGACACGTTCGGTTCGATGTCGGCCGTAAGGACGGCGCCTCCCTGCTTGAACGCACGAATCCGTTCGTGATCGATGATTTGCTCACAAAGCTCGGAGAGATTGACCGTGTTCTGGCGATTGGGCGGTTTCTGTGCGTACGACCGTACGCGTTCCACGATCGCGTCCATCTTTTCGATCTGTTGTTCGATGCCGGTTCCGCACTTTTTGAGCAGTGTTTTGTCGGGTGCGGATTTCTCCAGAAGAAGACTGATGCTGTCGGTCAAGTGCTGCAGTGTCGCAAGGGGTTGTCGGAGTTCATGCGCGAAGATGCTCGAGAGCATTCCGACCACACTCGATCGCTGCAAAGCGTTGAAGCGACTCTCTGCGCGTTCCGCCGCGAATTCCGCCTTGCGGCGGCGTTCCATTTCCTCTTCAAGGGCTTCGGTGCGGCGTTTCACCAAAGTTTCGACGCGCCAGAGGTGCGCCGCGCCCGAGACAAGAAGTACTGCGAAGGCTAGGAGAAACGGCCAGTAGACGTTGAAAAAACGCTCGAGTGTCCATTCCCTGAGGTAGTTGTAGGGACCGAGCCGTAACGTACGGTAGAGCTCATCGACCTTGTTGTAGTCTGTCGTAAGGCTCCAGTGGTATCGGTCTTGCCCAACTGGATTGGCCGAGAGGAGAGCGCCGGCGATGCGGCGGGAGAGTTCGCTCGAGAGCGACGGCATGGCGACGAGCGTGGCGTTCGGATACTGATCCGTGCTTCGGACGCACCGCATATCGTCTTCCGGTTGTTGGTTGATGATTTTGAATTCTTTCTGCCAGTCCGGGTAGCGTGATTCAAGCACGCATGCACGCAGAAAACCCACGTCCGCACGACCGTCGCGAACCTCTTCAACGGCGCCCTTCAACGGGAGGTCATTGCGGATGATTCGTTTGAAAAAATGGTCTGCGTCGTAGCCGGCTTTGGCGATTTCGGCAAGTGACAGCAGGTGCGCCTGCCACATCGTGTCGAATCCGCCCGCGAGCACCGTACCCTCAAGATCGGCAATCGTCTGCAGGTCGGTGCGATCCCGACGTACGAAGATGACGCCGGCGTTTCCGCGATTGGGGTTCGGCGTGACGGAGGAGACGACTGTCGCCAGGTCTCTCGCGCCGAACCGACGCATTTCCCAGTAAAAGCCGCTGCTTCCTAGAAAGACGTCGATGTCGCCTGCTGCAATGGCTCGGGCAAGATCGTTTTGTCGATACCATTTCGTCTCGAAACGAATGTCGGGAAGGGACGCCGCGAGAAGCTTTGGCAACTGCGCCTGCATCGCGTCCTCGTGGTCGATGTAGGTTGTGAACCTTCCGTTGTAGGTGTAGGCGACGATTCCCATGCGTACGACGGATTGCTCAGTACTCGTGGAGGTAACCGTTCCGGCGACGCAGACGCAACTAATCCAAAGCGACCAGAGGGAACCGAAAAGGATCGGCAACGAACGGGAGAAAATCGAACGGACCGACATGAGGAAAAAGAGGGAAGAAGGAAGAGCCGCAGAATCGATACGAGAGCATTCTACGGTCCTTCCTTCTTGGGGGAGACTTGGGACGGGAACGGGGCGGCGCGAAGGAGCCGCCTCTCGCACGGTTATGCTTTGGCGAGTTCCTTACCCAGGAGTCGACCGAAGGTGAAGATCTCGGCGATGGCGTTGCCGCCCAGACGGTTCGTGCCGTGAACGCCGGCGGACGTTTCGCCGACCGCGTAGAGCCCTTCAATCGGCTTGAAATGACGGTCAACCACCTGGAACTTGGTGTTGATCACCGCACCGCCGCAGGTGAAGTGTCGCGACATGCTCGTATAGCCCGCCCAGAAGGGCGCCTTTTCGATTTTGTTGAGAGTCGACGCATCGCGTCCCATCGCGTCCTTCTTTTCGTCGCAACCTTTGTTGTAGGCCTTGATGGACTCAACAAACGCGTCAACGGGAACCCCCATCTTCTTGGCGAGGCCTTCAATGGTGTCGTCGGTCCAGGCGTCGCCCGTCGTAAGGGCGTGCTTGTTGTCGCGCTGCGCACCGATCGCGTCGTGCGCGAAGCCGTTGCTGTCCTGCACCGCAAAGGCCGTCTGGTCTTGGATGTTGAGGATTGCGTCTCGGATCACGTCGCGTCGGGCGTCTTCCGCAACGAAGCGCTTGCCGGACTTGTCCACCATGATCATCCAGGCGGGAACTGAGTGGAAGTTCGTGCGGAAGGTGCGTCCCGGAGGGCAGCCCGGGTTGCACTGGATAAAGTCGAGCCCCGTGGTCATCGCACCGAGGTCTTCCATCATCGTGAGGATTTCCCCCGTCGACGCGGTGGCGATGTTGGTCGTCGTGAGTTTTTCCAGACGCGGGTCGTGAATGCCGCACATCTTTCCGTTCGCACAGCAGCCGCCTGCCGCTGCAACTACGCCGCGCTTGGCGCGCAGGTAGTGGAGTTTGCCGTCCTTGTCGGCGTATTCGACGCCGAGTACTCGGCCTTCGAGAAACTTTTCGCGAACGATCCCCGTTACACGGGCGTTTGTGCGGATGTCGATGCCGCCCAATTCCTTTGCGCGCTTTTCTAGAACCTTGATGTATTCGATCCCCTTGCCCTTGGCGGGGTAGTGGCCGCGCGGCCAGAGGCCGCCGTAGATCTGCGCGATCTTCGGATCGAATTCCATGCCCATTCCGACAAGCCATTCGAAGGTCGGATAGGTATTGTGGACGAGTAGGTCGACGAGCGCGCGGTTGTTGCGGAAGTCGCCGCCCTCGATGGTTTGCTCGGCATGATGCTCGGGACTGTCCTTGATGCCCTGCTTTTCCTGGTCTGGCGACCAGGTGTTGAAGGATCCCGTCGCAACGCCCGTGTTGCCGCCGAGGAAGGCGAGCTTTTCGAGCACTACGATGTTCTTGAGGCCGGATTCCCGAGCGGATACGGCGGTCGCCATGCCGGCGCCGCCCGAGCCGATGACGACGACTTCGCAGGTGGTTTCCCAGGGGACGGAATCTACTTTCGCTTGAGCGGGGAGAGTGGCCCAAGCCGCAGCGGCCGCGAGCGAACCCGTGAGCAGATGACGACGATGAATGAGCATGGTCTTCTCCTTTTGAAGAACCGGGGTTGCGACAATGAACTCTTCGAACCCCTTGCTCAAAGTTGTACATCTGCGCCTACTTGAGTAGGGAGGACTCGTTTCCCAAATTGAGGCACGGAGGTATTGGGGAAGGACGAGGTACGGTAGAATTTTTGAACGTGATTCCATCGGTGACCATCGGTTGCAATTCAAATCCCAGGCATGATCATCTACAAAAGCAACAAAGCCGGTTTTATCGAAGATACGCGCAACTGCTCGATCGTCGAGAAGTTGCAGAGGAATTTCGCCGAGCGCGAAGGCCGACGGGCGTCCCCCGGGGAGGAACGCGCCTGGCAGTCGTCGCTGCAGTATGTGGCGAATGCGCTCGACGATGCGGCGCTTCCCGAGGATGCGGGCGTTGCCGTCGAGTACCAGATTCCGTCCTGCTCGAAACGGGTCGACGTTCTGCTCTCCGGGTACGACGAAGCGTCGAACCCCAATCTCGTCGTGATCGAACTCAAGCAGTGGTCCGAATCCGTGGTCACCGACGAGGACGGCATTCTTGCGGCGCCGCGCCACGGAGCGGCACTCACGCCCGGTCCGCATCCGAGCTATCAGGCGTGGTCCTACGCGGAGCTTCTTCGAAACTTCAACACGGAGTGTGCGCCATCCTCCGAGAGGTCGGCCGTTCAGGTGAGGCCCTGCGCCTACCTCCACAATTATTCGCCCAAGGGAGCGGAACACAACGTTCTCGATCCCCGTTACGCGGAATATCTCAACGCCGCGCCCGTTTTCTTGGGCGGTCCGAGCGAGCAAAAGCATCTCAAGAGCTTTCTGAAGCGCTTCCTCGTCAAGGGCGATCGGGGCCGCACGATCGAGATCGTGGAAAACGGGGAGATCCGCCCCTCGAAGGCGCTGGCCGATTCGATCGCGGGGATGATCCGCGGAAACCGCGAATTCGTGCTGATCGACGAACAAAAGACGATCTTCGAACACGTGCGCTCGCTCGTTCTGCAGCGCTCGAAATTGGATCCGAAGAAGCGCGTCGTCATCGTGAAGGGCGGTCCGGGCACCGGAAAGTCGGTCGTGGCCGGCAATCTTCTCGCGGCGCTCACGGCCAAACAAAAGCTCTGCTGCTACGTGTCGAAGAATGCGGCGCCGCGCGCCGTCTACTCGGCAAAGCTCTCGGGAACCTTCAAAAAGAACGTCGTCTCGAATCTTTTTCTCGGCACCGACTGGGCGTACAAGCTGAACCGGGAAGAATACAACCTCTACGCCTGCATTCTTGTGGACGAAGCCCATCGGCTTCGCGAAAAGAGCGGCGTATTCGGAAATCTCGGCGAAAATCAGATCCGTGAGCTGATGCAGGCCGGCCTGGTTACGGTCTTTTTCGTGGACGACGAACAGCGGATTCACGTGAAGGACATCGGCTCGGTCGCCTCCATCCGCGAAGAGGCCCTGAAGCTCGGGGCCGAAGTGGAGGAGTTCGATCTCCCGAGTCAGTTCCGGTGCGGCGGTTCCGACGGCTATCTCGCCTGGCTCGACCGAGTGCTCGGGATTCGGGACACGGCGAACCGGACGCTCGACGGAACGGGCTACGACTTCCGCGTCTACGATTCCGCGACGGAACTGCGGGAAGCGCTTTTGCGGGAACAGGCGAAAGGCCCGGACCATGAAGCCCGTCTGCTCGCCGGGTATTGCTGGAACTGGATTTCGCAGAAAGAGAGCAATCCGGCCTCGAAACCCGACATCGTGCTCGACGACGGGGAATTCGCCCTTCCGTGGAATCTGAAGAAGGACGGCAATCTTTGGCTTCTGAAGGACACGAAGATCGAGGCCGTCGGCTGCATCCACACCTCTCAGGGGCTCGAGGTGCCGTACGTCGGCGTCATCATCGGAAAGGACCTTTACGTTCGCGACGGCGAAGTCGTGACCGATCTGTCGGGCCGGGCCAAGACCGACCAGAGCGTGAAGGGGTTGAAGGGGATGGCGAAGAAAGAGCCCGGCAAAGCCGGGGAAATCGCGGCGCAAATCATCCGGAACACCTATCGCGTTCTGATGACGCGCGGCCTCAAGGGGTGCTTCATCTATTCGCCCGACGAAGAAACGCGGGAATGGTTCCGAAGTCAGATCGGCCGGCCCATGGAATTCTCAGGTAATAGGGATAAAAACTGAAGGTACTGAGGGTAAAAATGAAACAAGGCACCTCCGTAGAGGTGCCTCGTGCTGAGTCCGGTTAGGGCAAGCGCCCGTTCAGACCTTACGCCTTTTCAGCCGCGGCGGCCTTGCCGGCCAGGCGGCCGAAGACCAACGCTTCGGCGTTGTTGCAGGCGCCCTGATAAATGTGGCCCCACATGGAACCCATTTCGCCCGCGACATAGAGGCCCGGAATCACTTCGCCGTAGGCGTTCAGGACCTGACCCTTGACGTTGCGGCGCGGACCGCCCTGCGTGTTGAGAAGCGAGGGAACGAGCTCGATCGCGTAGAGCGTGCCTTCCAACGGAGCGGAGAGAACCGCACCCTTGGCGTTCTTCATCGGACGACCCAGGGCGTCCTTGCCTTCGGCTACGCCCTTATTCCATTCGGCGATGGTGGCCTTGAGGCCTTCCGCGTCGATGCCGATCACCTTGGCGAGTTCTTCGGGCGTGCGGCCCGACTTGATGAGGCCGGCCTTCAGTTCAACGGAGTTGTCCTTCGACCAGATGTAGCCTTCGCGATAGCCGAGCCAGCCGGTGATGCCGCCCGCCACGGGGCCGGCCTTGAGAGCCTTTTCGTCGAAGATCAGGTAGGCCGGAATGCGCGGATAGCTGTGCTTGATCGGATCAAAGAGGTCGACGGCGTAGAGGCAGGTGTGCGTGTCGATCGACTTTTCGTTCACGAAGCGCTTGCCGTTCTGGTCGACCCAGAAGCCCGAGGCCGGCATGTTGCACGATGCAATGGCCTTCTTGCCCGGAACGATCGTGCCGAGCGGGCAGGAGTAAGCGGTCATGTGCCAGAGCTTGGAGCCGACGGCCTGCGCCATCTTGATGCCGTCGCCCGTGTTGCCCGGGCAGCCGAGCGCGTGGATCTTCATACCCTTGGCGAAGTTCGAGAGCATTTCGGACGAATATTCGTAGCCGCCGCAGGCGAGAATCACGGCCTTCTTGGCGCGGTAGTTCTTGAGGGCGCCTTCCTTGCCGGCCTGGATGCCCACGACGCGACCGCCGTCAACGATGAGACGAACAGCCGGCGTGTTGTAGCGGACGGGGATCTTGCGCAGATTCACGACGGCGTTGTGGTACATCGCGAAGAGGGCGGGACCCGCGGAAAGTTCCTTCCACATGAAGGTGTACTTGTCGATCGTGTCGGCGTGCGGAAGCGTCGGGAAGCCCGCGCCGCCGTAGCGACCCATACGGGAGCCTTCGGCCATGCCGAGGAGGAATTCGCGCTGCTGAACAATCTGGTCGACGAAGGTGCGAAGGAGTTCCTGATCCATTTCGCTCCCCGCGTATTCGAAGGTCTTCGTCAGATATTCGTAGGCCTGTTCCTTATCCTTCGGGATCATGATCCCGCCCGCGCTCACGGAGGTGTTGCCGCCGCCCGCTTCGAGCTTTTCAAGAATCAGAACCTTGGCGCCCGCGTCGTGCGCTTCAATGGCGGCCGCGGCACCCGCACCGCCGAAGCCCGCGATCAGTACTTCGGTTTCTTCATCCCACTTGAAGTTCGGAATGGCTTCCTTGGCGATGGCGTGACTACCGAAAGCCGTAGCGGCGGCCGTCAAAAAGCCCTTGGCAAGAGTGCGTCTTTGCATGATGTTTCCTCCATGTTGGAATCGACCTCGACAAGAGCAGGTTATCGCCGGGAGCGGGAAAAAGAATATTGGAAGAAGCTCTCTTGGGATTTTTCAGTAAGTCAATCCCTCAAGGGAGTTGATGTATGAACTGCCGTGTAAAGAAAGATCGACGAGGTGAATTCATTTCTTGACGGGTGTCAGGAAGAAAGCTTTTCGTCGGGAAAAGGGCGCGGTCGGGGAAAAAACGGTCGTCCGGGGCGGGGAATGGACGGCCGCCGCCCCCTCGGGAAACCGCTCTCGCGGGGCGGACGGTCCCTTCGTCATAATGGGAAAATGGCGGGGGGCGCATCGGAGCGTTCACCGCCCTGCCGTGCCGCGAGACCTTTTCGAGGAATTCCTCATGACCGACCTTGAGCTCTTTCATCAAGCGCTTCCCGCAAACCCGAAGAATCCCGACGTTTCCCTCTACAACGCCGAAACCGCAAAGGCCGTGCGGGCCTTTCACCGCACTATTCCGGGCTACGAGCCGACGCCGCTCGCGCACCTTCCCGTCCTCGCCCGGGAGCTCGGCGTCAAGGACATCTTCGTGAAGGACGAGGGAAAGCGTTTCGGACTCAAGGCCTTCAAGGCTCTGGGCGGTAGCTGGTGCATCGCGTCGCTACTCGCCGAGGAGCTCGGGATGGAGCGCCCCGACTTCTCGGTTCTGACCGCCCCCGAAACCCTGAAGCGTCTCGGCGAGCGTACCTTTTCCACGGCGACCGACGGCAATCACGGCATGGGTGTCGCCTGGACCGCGATGAAGCTCGGACAAAAGGCTGTGATCTACATGCCCAAAGGGAGTTCCGTCGAGCGCGTGGAGCGCATCCGAAAGACGGGCGCCGCGGTGCACGTCACCGACGTCAACTACGACGCGACCGTGGAGCTTGCAAAGCGCACTTCGGAAGAAAATGGCTGGACCTACGTGCAGGACACGGACCGCCCGGGCTACGTCGACATTCCGAAGCGCCTGATGGCCGGATACATGACGATGGCTGAGGAAGCCGTCGAGGAAATGCGGGAGCAGGGCGTTCGCCCGACGCACGTTTTCCTGCAGGCGGGCGTGGGGTCGATGGCGGCGGCCGTGGCGGCGTACTTGACGAACGTCTTCAAGGACTGTCCGCCCAAGTTGGTGATCGTGGAGGCGGAGGCGGCGGATTGCCTGCACAAGACCGTGGCTGCGCAGGACGGAAAGATTCACATCGCCGAAGGGGATCTCGCCACCATGATGGCGGGGCTGGCCTGCGGGGAGCCCTGCTGCACGGCGCTTTCGATGCTTGAAGAGACGGCGGAGAACTTTGTCACGATCACGGACCGCGTGGCGGCCCGCGCGATGCGGATGCTCGGGAATCCCTTGCCCGGGGACGACCGCGTCGTGTCGGGCGAGAGCGGGGCGTCGGGGTTCGGGGCTTTCGTGGAACTCGTGCGTGAAGGCGCGCCCAAAGAGTGGCGGGAGACTGTTGGGCTCGATGAGAACGCCGTGGTGCTCTGTTTCTCGACCGAGGCCGATACGGACCAAGGGAACTACCGCCGCGTGGTGTGGGAGGGGGTGCCGTCGAGCGAGTGACGGCAGAGAGCGGGGCGGTCACGCAGAAAGAGCCGTCTCGGCTTCAGAGGAGACCATGCCGACTTTCTCTGTCCCGTACCTGCATTCACCCTTTGGATGACGCAAGCGCAGATTGCGGCGTTGTTAGACGTCAACACGCAAGCTATTACCAAGCACATCAAGAACATCTATGAGGGTGGCGAGCTTGTCGAAGCAGCAACTTGTTCCAAAATGGAACAGGTTCGTCGGGAAGGCGGCCGCATCGTCAACCGCAAGGTCGCCCGGGGACGACCGCGTCGTGTCGGGTGAGAGCGGGGCGTCGGGGTTCGGAGCCTTCGTGGAACTCGTGCGTGCAGGAGCTCCCAAAGAGTGGCGAAAGACGGTGGGGCTCGATGAGAACGCCGTAGTGCTCTGCTTCTCGACCGAGGCCGATACGGATCAAGGGAATTATCGCCGCGTGGTGTGGGAAGGCGTGCCGTCGAGCGAGTGACGGCAGAGAGCGGGGCGGTTCCTTCCGGTTGTCAGCGTGCGTTTGGCTCCCGCTCGTCTCGGCCGGATCTGCGGAGGGCGGGAATCGAAAACGACCGTTCGGGAGTGCCCGGCGGCGGGCGGGATGCGGCCGCCGGTCCGACGGCCGCCGAAGAGCCGGACCTTTTCAAAAGAATAAAGATTCGGGATGATTGATGCAGGGCAATCGTACCTAGGTACGAACGTTCGGAAAATAAGAAGTGGAGGAAGATCCGCCGCTCCTTCGGGAGAGTGCGGATCTTCGATCTCGAACGTGCGTTCCGGTCGCAGGAAAACCGGAAAAGGAGACGAAACATGAAACGTAGAGAATTGTTCGCCATGGGTGCGGCCGCGGGTGCCGCGGCTCTCGTTTCGCCCGTCGCGGGCGCTGTTCCCGTGAAGGCTCCCCAAAAGTGGGACGAATCGTACGACGTCGTGATCATCGGTGCGGGCGGAGCGGGTCTCGCCGCCGCCTGCGAAGCCGTCATGGACAAGCTCTCCGCAGTGGTCTTCGAAAAGGAACCGACGGTGGGCGGCTCCTCCGTCATCTGCGGCGGTCAGTGGGCCGTGGGCGGCACGGAAGAACAGGAAAAGCGCGGCATCAAGGACAGCGAAGACCTCTTCATCAAGGACATGATGACGACCGGTCAGAACCAGAACGACCTCGAAGTCGTCAAGGCCTACGTGAAGGAAACGAAGGCCCACTACGAATGGATGACGAAGAAGCTCGGCGTCAAGCCCATTTCCGTCACGCTTTCGGGCGGCATGAGCGTTCCGCGCGCCCACACCTTCAAGCCGGGCGAAGTGATCGAAGCCATGCGCAAGTTCGCCGTCGACGGCGGAGCCAAGGTGGTTCTGCGCACGAAGGCCGAACGGCTCCTCTGGGACCATGAAAAGAACTGCATCGCGGGCGTTCGCGTGTCGCGCCGCGGCAAGGTCATGAACATCGAGGCCAAGAAGGGCGTCGTGCTCGCCGCGGGCGGGTTCTCGCGCAATCCGAAGATGCTCAAGAAGTACGCTCCGCTCCTTGAAAACGCGGCGGTGATCGCGGGTCTCGGCACGCAGGGCGACGGCATCCTGATGGCGCAGGCCTACGGCGCCGACATGATCGACACCAACTACATCAAGGCCTCCTACGGGTTCACGCTCAAGCCTTCGACCATCAAGGACATGGCGTTGACGCAGTTCAAGGGCGCCATCGTGGTGAACAAGACCGGCAAGCGCTTCATGGACGAATCGATTTCGTACAAGACGCAGGCCGACATCGCCTTCGCGCAGCCCGAAGGCAAGTCCTGGATCGTCTTCGACGACAATATCCGCAAGATCGCCATGAAGATGGACCCGATGCAGGACGGCATTCTCTGGAAGCCGATCGACGAAGGCAAGTGTCCGGACTACGTCTTCATGGGCAACACCATCGAAGAAGCCGCGCAGAAGGCCGGACTCGATCCGAAGACGGTTGCGGAAACCGTGAAGAACTACAACGGCTATGTGGATGCCGGCAAGGATCCCGAGTTCGGGCGCGCCGGGCTCGCTTCCGGTCAGGGCAAGCTCGTCCGCATCGAAAAGGCTCCGTTCTTCATCTTCCCGTCCGTGGGTGCCATGATCGGTACGTACTGCGGCATCAAGATCACTCCGAAGGCCGAGGTCGTCGACGTCTTCGGCGAAGTGATCCCGCATCTCTACGCGGCCGGTGAAATGACGGGCGGCGTGCACGGCGCTTCCTACATGACCGGCACGGCCTTCTCCAAGGCCATGTCCTTCGGTCGCATCGCCGTTCGCGCCATCGCTCAGAAGAAGTGATGTTCGTCTTTCCGTGAACTCACACGGTGCGGGTCGCCCGGCTTCGGCCGGGCGCGGGAGCGGATCGGGGTAGCGTTGCCTTGATCCGCTTCGTTTTGGTTTTGCGAATATGTCGTTGCATCGCCGGGATTTAATTATCGGAACGCTCGCCGCTCCTTTTGTCCTGCCGTCGTCCGTGCGGGGACAGCCGGACGGGAAAATCTATGATCTGGTGGTCGCAGGGGCCGGCGCCGCAGGTCTCACCGCCGCCTGTCTCGCCGCCGAGTACGGCTTGAGACGAATTCTCGTGCTCGAAAGCGAACCTTTGATCGGCGGATCGAGCATCATCAGCGGCGGATTCTGGGCAGTGAGCGGAACGGAGCTCCAGAAAGAGCGCGGAGTGATCGACAGCGACAAGGTGTTTTACGGGGACATTCTCGCGGTCGGCGCTCATAAGAACGACGAGCGTCTCGTTCGCGCGTTCATTCGGGAGAATCGCCGTCAGTACGAATGGGTGCTCGCACAGGGCGTTGCGCCGCAGACGCTTGCGCCCGGATCGGGAACGCTGAGGGCGCACGTTTTCGATGCGAAAAAACTCGTTTCTCGTCTCTACCGCAGAGCCGCGTCTTCGGGCGTCGACGTGCGGGTAGGCGCAAGGGTGAGGGAACTTTTCTTTGATCGGTCCCGCAACCGCGTCGTCGGCGTCCGAACGGACCGGGCGGCTTATGCGGCGCGGGCCGTGCTTCTCGCCACCGGCGGTTTTTCGCGCAATACGGCGCTGTTGGAAAAGTATTCGCCCCGCATGCGCTTCGTCTCCACGATCGCGGCCCAAGGGAGCCGCGGCGACGGCATTCTCATGGCGCAGGCGTTGGGGGCGGGGCTCGCCGACATGGAGTGGCTCGAAGCCTCCTACGCCTTCATCCAAAACCCCACGACCATTCACGACATGACCTTCGTCAACTATCACGGAGGAATCATCGTCAACAAGTTCGGACGGCGCTTCGTAGACGAGTCGCTCCCCTACAAGTTGATTGCAAAGGCGGTCCTGCAGCAGAGCGACGCCAAGAGCTTCATCGTGTTCGACGAGCGCATCCGCGGCATTTCCGAACGACAGCCGATGGACCGGCGACGCTGGGACGTCGTGCCGCTCGGCACGGGACGCACCCTTGCGGAGGCGGCGAACCAATGCTCCATCGATCCCGCCGCCCTGCAGGAGACGGTCGAAGCCTACAACAAGGCGGTCGCCCGGGGCGAAGACGCAGGGAGGGGATCGGTGGCCGTCAACAACGGTCGGCTTCTCACGATCGACAGGCCGCCCTTTTACGTCCTGCCGGTTTCCCCTTGTCTGCTCGGTACCTACTGCGGAATCAAGATCAACGACCGTGCGCGGGTCCTGACCGCGCAGGGCGACGAGATCAAGGGTCTCTGGGCGGCTGGCGAAGTGACGGGCGGCTTTCACGGGGCCTCCTTCATCATGGGAACGGCTTTGGGAAAGGCGCAGACCTTCGCTCGGATCGCGGCGCAGGACATCGCGCGCAGCCTGGGGGAGGCGTAGATGATTCGAGTTCGAACCGCCTTTCAGGCCGCCCTCCTGCTTTTTCTGACGCAAACCCTGTTTGCGCAGGTCCCGCAGACGACCGTCGAACTCGGCATGGTCGAAGAACTGTCGCGGGAGTCGCAGGGACCGTTTTTGGAAGAGACCGTATCCGCGCTGCGGGCGGATTTCGCCCGGAACGGAATGGCGCTCAACGTGACGCGCGCTTCGGAGGAGGAGATCGCACGGCTCGTGAGACAGAATCGGCTCGATTTCTTCCTGGCGCCGAGCGACCTCTATCGTCGGCTTCTTCTTTCGGGCTGCAGCGACATTGCGGTGACGCACGCCGCCGAGACGACGAATCCCAATCGGACGCAGGGCGCGCTTTTTCTTTCGCGTCTCGGCGAAGAGCCCGACGTGCCCCGTTCGGTCTCCAAGGGAAAAGTTCTGAGGCTCGGCGGCGAGGCGGGCTCCGTGATCGTTCGGGGCGAACTGATCCGCCACGGACTCTCCGGAAAAGCGTCGGCCGACCTCTTTGCGAAGATTCCCGTCCGAGCGGACACCGACGACGAGACGGCCGCGGCACTTCGCAGGCTCCGCGAGGGCGGACTCGACCTCCTGATTCTTCCCGTCTGCCGCCTGGAGCGCTACTGCGGGAGCCGCACGTGTTCCACGGCGGACCTCGGCGTCCTCTGGCCCAAGCAGGATACGGACATGACGTGTTTTCACTCGACGCAGCTCTATCCGGGGACGACGCTCGTGGCGACGCCGTCTCTTACTCCCTTCGCCCATCGGGAAATTCTGAGCACGATCTTTGCGCTCGGAGCCGGGGAGAACGGACAGCGCTGGCACATCGCCACGAATTTTCAGACGACGGACCGGACGCTCAGGCTTCTCGACGACGATGCGTGGGCGCAGGTGCGGCAGTCCTCCATCCAAAGCTTTCTGAACCGTTGGAAAGGGTGGATCGTCTTCGGTCTCTGCGCTTTGGGATTCATTGTCGTTCATACCGTCGTCCTGCAAGTGCTGGTGCGCCGGAAGACGCGGGAACTCAGACATGCGCTGACGGAGCAGCAAAGGGCCCGGCGGGAAACCGAACTCATTTCCCGGCGTCTGGAAAAGCAGCGCCGCCTGCAGACGATCGGACAGATGGCGAGTCTCTTTGCCCACGAACTCGGACAGCCCCTCAACGCCATCGGTTGCTACGCCCACGGCATCGGCAAGGCCACGGAAAACGTCGAAAAGCGCCGGGCGGTTGAAAAGGGGATTCAGGGAATCGAGGAGCAGGTCGGGCGCGCGAGTGCGATCGTGAACCGAGTGCGCGACTACGTGCGTTCGCAGACCGTGCGCGACAAAATGATCGACCTCGGCGAACTGGTGGAAACGGCGATCGGCAACTTCAAAATCACGAACCTCGGCAACGTTCCCGTCGTGTTGAAGCGCGAATGTGCCGGCGACGAGCTTCGGGTCCGGGGGGATTCTCTGGAATTGGAGTTGGTCGTCGTGAATCTTCTGCGAAACGCGTCGCAGGCGATTCAGTCGATCGGGAAGCCCGAAATCCGAGTGAGGATTTTCGATCGTCCCGGTCCGGGCTTTGAAGTGTCGGACAACGGAGTAGGCCTGACGGAGGAAAAACTCGCCGAGATCGTTCAGATCGGAGAGAGTACCCGTCCCGAGGGGTTGGGCTTGGGACTCTCGATCGTGCGGGATCTCGTCGAACTGCACGAAGGAAAAATCGAATTTTCCCTGACGCCCGCAGGCGGACTCGTCGTGAGGGTGACGCTGCCGCCCGTCCGCGAGCCGGACAAGGAGTGTGAAAAGTGAAGGAAGAAAGCGCCCTGATCCGCATCGTCGACGACGACGCCTCCGTTCGGGATGCGTTGGTCTACATGCTCGAGCAGGAGGGGTTCGACACGGTCGCCTATGCGAGTGCGGAAGAATTTCTCGTGAACGACATGCCCTCGCGCCCCGGCGTCGTCGTGCTCGACGTGCGCATGCCCGGGATGAGCGGCACGCGTCTGCAGGACGAGATGATCGCCAGACGTATCGACACGCCGATCATCTTTCTGACGGGACACGGCGACGTGGACATGGCCGTCAAGGCCCTGCGCAAGGGGGCCTACCACTTTCTGCAAAAGCCCGTCGACACGGACGAACTCGTCCGGACCATCCGCGAGTGTCTCGAGAAGACGCGGCGCGGTCTCACGGCCGAAGAGGCCCGGGAGGCGATCGGTCTCCTGACGCCTCGGGAGAGACAGATCGCGAAGCTTCTCCTTCAGGGGGTGCCCAACCACGGAATAGCGGAGCGGCTGAGTCTTTCGGTGCGGACGGTGGAGAATCACCGTACGAGCCTCTATCGGAAGCTTCGCGTGAATTCGTACGAGGAGCTTAAGAGCCTCTTGTGCGGGTGGAAAATCTAGAACGTTTTTCTTCCCGGCGTCTGTGCGGGACGCAAATTTTTTCCGGCCCTACGGGAGCTTTGCTTCGTTCCGTGCGCCGTCGGAAGGAAAAAGTTTTATCGTTAAGGAGTTGTTCCTTTTATTGTGGAGGGAAAACCATGTCAACTCTCAATCGTCGTGCTTTCTTGAAGGCGGGGGGCGCGGCCTCCCTTGCCGGCGCGGCCGGCATGGCCAAGGCGCTCGAAGTGAAGAGCGCCGACGGCTACAAGTAGGACCGCACCTGCGACGTCGTCGTCATCGGCTTCGGCGGCGCGGGCGGCCCCGCGGCGGTTTCCGCGAAGGAGGCCGGAGCGGACGTGCTCGTGCTCGAGAAGATGCCCGTGGGCGGCGGCAACTGCACGGTCTCGTCGGGCGGCTTCATGGTTCCCGACAATCCGAAGGACGGCTGGGCCTATCTCAAGAAGACCTACGAATTCTCGCAGGGCGAATGCGATGAGGAACTTCTCCGCATCTTCTGCGAAGAAGCCCTGACGATCAAGGAATGGATCTCGAAGCTTGATCCCGAAGCCAAATTCCGCGTGTACGGTCACGCCGGTTGGCAGAATCTCCCCGGCGCGGACGCCATCAAGAAGTGGAGCATCTACGGTCGAAAGGGCTTCACGGGAGGGGACCTGCTCTTCCAAACCTTCCGCCGCATCGCCGAAGACGTGCAGAAGATCCCCGTTCTCTACAACACCCCCGCGAAGCGCCTCGTGCGTGAAGGGAACGTCGTCGTCGGCGTCATTGCCGAACACGAAGGGAAGGACATGGCGATCCGCGCGAAGCGCGGCGTCGTCATCGCCACGGGCGGCTTCCAGTGCAATCCCGAGCTCGTCCGCAAGTACGTTACGGGTTCGAAGTTGGCTTTCCTCGGCAATCCCGGCAACACGGGCGACGGTCTCCTGATGGCGCAGTCCATGGGCGCTCAGCTTTGGCACATGACCGACGTCTCCGCCCCGCTCGGAATTGAGGTTCCGGGCGTCAAGGCCGCCTTCCAACTCTCCGCCAAGGTTCCCTCCTTCATTTGGGTCGACCAGGACGGCTGCCGCTTCGTGAACGAAAAGGGCATCGACGGCCACACGCAGATCACCGCCGTCACGTTCTACGACGCCGTGAAGCACCGCTTCCCGCGCAATCCCTGCTGGATGATCTTCGACGACCCGGCCTGCAAGGCGGGCCCGATCTACGGGAGCGCCGTCTCGGGCTACGCGCTCAACCGCGAGCACTACAAGTGGAGCGAAGACAACTCGGAAGAAATCAAGAAGGGCGTCATCATCAAGGCCGACACGATCGAAGCGCTTGCCGAAAAGCTCAAGATGCCGAAACTCGTCGAAACCGTGAAGAAGTGGAACGAGGACATGAAGGCGGGAGCCGACTCGGTCTTCGGGCGCCGCATCATGAAGGATCCGAACGCCAAGGTCGTGTTCGAAGGACGCGATCAGGATCTGCTTTCCGCCCCGATCCGTCTCGACGGTCCCGTGTATGCGGTTCCGCTCGTTCCCGTGGCCTACAACTGCCAGGGCGGCCCGAAGAAGGACGCCAAGTGCCGCGTGCTCGACGTCTACGGCGATCCGATCCCGCACCTCTACATCTGCGGGGAACTCGGCTCCATGTGGACGGCCGTCTATCAGGGCGCTTCGTCGAATGCCGAATGCATGATCTTCGGGCGCATCGCCGGCCGTGAGGCGGCCAAGGTCGATCCCAAGGCGTAAAGGGAGGTCAGCGTAGCGAACCAGGACGACATTTTCCTGGTTCGCTCCGGCATGTCTTAAATCGGCTTCGCACAAAGGGGGCTGTTCGAAAATATGCTACAGCACAGTGAAAAATAAGCGTAGGCGATAATTTTTCAGTAGCACCAAATTTGTTACTATGTGTATCCGTAAAGGCTTGTTTTGTTGTGATGTTTACCCCTATGTTTGCTCTGTTTTCCCTTTAAAGTCGACGGGTTGAATTTTCGGATTAGCCTTTAGAAGTCGCTCTTAGGTAACAAAAAAGCCGTGTAATGATCTGTAAATTCCCATAAAATCTCCACCTAGCAAACTGGAGGAAAGAGCCAGTTCAGAAATTTAGGTGTGTTACATGGTCTCAGCAAATTCGCTCAAGCTGCCTCCGACTGTCTGCGGACAGTTTTCGGGGCACGAAACGTTCCCTTTGCGTCAATTGTGGCTTTCCAAGATCACTCGATCCATCAACAATGCCAAGGCCTCGGGGGTCCCCATTGCCTTTACGACGGATGTCGGCATTGAGCATGCCATCCTTGAACTCGGCATCGGCAAGAACATGGTTTCATCCGCGCGTTTTTGGACGCGCGCTTGCTGTGTCATTGACGAAGCTGATCGACTGACCGATATCGGGAAACTCATTTTCGGCGACGCAAATAAGGCGGGAGCGGATCCGTACTGTGTCAATGTTGCCTCAATTTGGTTGATGCATTGGAATCTTGCAAGCGTGCCTGAGCGCTTCACGCCAATTTGGTTTCTTTTTAATCACGTCAATCAGCCCTCGCTTGACCGCCAGAGCTTCGTAGACGGCATGAGGGAACTGTGCCGTATCAACGAGTGGAAGGTCTCCGACAACACACTTCGCCGAGCCCAGGAATGTACCCTGCGAGCCTATTTGCCGCGTCTTTCTTCGAAGGGTAATACGGAAGATTTCGTGGAGCCGTTGCTCGCTGAACTTGGTCTTTTGGAAACGACAGCCTCCCGCGACGTGTTCCTGATAAATCGCGGCGCACATCGTTCGCTTCCTGACGAAATTTTTATCTATGCGTTGATGGACTATTGGGTTCGACTCGGTAATCAAACCTCTTCGCTTGACTTTGCCCGCATTGCGCACGATTTTGGTTCCCCAGGTCGCGTCTTCAAGCTTGATAACGAAAATATCTCCAAGCGCTTGCAACGGCTCGGGGAGATCACTAAGGGTAACCTAGAATGGACGGAGCAGGCGGGGTTGCGCCAGGTCATTCGCCGCAAGAAGGCTCACCAAGATCCGTTCCGCTTTGCCATGGATATGCTTAAAAAGGCATATCAGGCTTAATCGACACGATTCCGAGAGATTAGAGAGAATGATGCAAAACCGACTCAACGTGGGTATCAACGGTCAATTTCAGCGCTCCAAACGCCTTGACGCCGACAAGCTTGACGATGGCTATGTGTTACTTGGTACGGGGCGTCAGGCGCTTGAAATTATGGCGCGCAACATCGCCGAAAGTTCGCAGAGAGCCTTTACATGGACGGGGCCTTATGGTTGCGGTAAGTCAAGTCTTGCGTTGCTACTAATGAGTCTCGTAGGTCCGTCCGAAGAGCGAGCACGTGCACTCAAACTCATAGGAAAGAACGAGCTTCTTGCTAAGGGATTTGAGGCGCAAAATGGGTGGAAAATACTGCGTGTGGTCGGCCGTCAGGGAGCCCTCACGGAAGACTTGGGGGCACTATTGAAATGCCGTCGTACCGAGAAAGCCGTTTGTTCAGCGCTAATGCGTGAAGCAGAAGGTGTCGGCGTTTCTGACGGTCTGCTACTCATTATTGACGAACTCGGTAAATATCTTGAAGCTGACTGTGCGAGTGCCAACACGTACCTTTTGCAGGAATTGGCGGAGCATGCGTGCCGTTCTGAGCGAAAGATCGTTGTGATTGGCATTCTGCATCAAGCAATGGATGTGTACGCTTCCAAGCTGCCGTTTTCGGTTCGGGACGAATGGGCGAAGGTGCAGGGACGTTTTGTTGACATTCCGTTGGCAGCCACAACGGACGAAACGCTTGAGCTTTTGAGCCGCGCTATTGTTTTGCCGTCGGATTTTGTGCCGGAAAAGAACTTTGTTGACGAAGTGGAACTCGTTACAAACTGGCTTGTGACGAACGCTGGCTTTGAACGCGAACATATTCGTGCGCTCTTAACAAAATGTTGGCCTCTGAACCCGGGTGTATCTTTGATGCTCGGTCCCGTTTCGCGCCGCCGTTTCTCTCAGAACGAGCGCTCGACCTACTCGTTTTTGAGTGCTGTTGAACCTGCGGGTTTTTCTCAGTTTTTGCGAGACGAAGAGGCGGGTAACGAATATCGACTTGCTAAATACTTTGATTATCTTCAGAACAACTTTGAAGCAGCGATTCTTGCTTCACCCGACTCGCATCGGTGGCTTACAGCCGTAGATGCCATCACACGCGCTGAAAACAAAGGGTCGAAAGATTTGGTCAACCTCGCCAAGACAGTAGCGGTAATTGATCTCTTTCGTTCAGGATCGCGCATCCAGGCGAGCTCTGAGATTTTGGCCGCATCGGTGGGCAAGACCGTTAAAGAAGTCGAGGGGCTCTTAAAAGAGCTCGCTGCCGCGCGTGTGCTCGTCGAACGCCGCCATGCTCAAGCCTGGGCGGTTTTTGCTGGGTCAGACTTCGACCTTGAAGCTGCCATGAAAGAGGCTTTGTCGCAAGTCAACGGACTGGATATCAATGCAATCTCACATCTCATCCGTCTTGATCCTGTGGTGGCGCGTGCTGCTTACCTGGAATACGGCACCATGCGCTGGTTCAACCGCCGCATAATGGCAGAAAACGATCTCGGTAAGCTTGCTACAGAGGAGTTTGTCGACGACGGTTCCTGTGGTGACATGATTCTAGTGTTGCCTAACGCAGAAACCTTCATACGAGGCATAGACGCAAAAAAATACCTCGAAACACTCTATGCTAAACATAAACTCGACGATCTCTCCAAGTCGATTGACCGAATCCTTGTCTTGGGTTTGCCTGTCAATGCAGAAATGATCACAATGTTTGCGCAGGAGTTACAGGCAGTTAATGTCGTTGCCAAGGACCCTGAGCTCGAAGGTGATCCAACCGGACGGAATGAAGTTAACATCCGACGAGATTACATCCGTCAGAATCTCATTGATTCGCTCTCCGAGGCCTTTTCAACGGCTCGGTGGTGTTCGCCCTATGGCATGCACAATACGACGACAGAAAGCAATCTGATTTGCTACGCGTCGACGCTTGCCAGTACTGTCTTCGATAAGGCCCCGCGCATAAACAATGAGCTCATTAACCGCGATAACCTCTCGGGTAACGTCAAGAGCGCCCGCAAGGAATTGCTCTACGCAATGATAGAGCGTAGCAATGAGGAACGTCTCGGGTTTGATAAATTCCCGCCTGCATTTGCGCTCTATGCCTCGATGCTACAAACTCTTCACAAAGGTTCACACAATGGCGGGTATGCGTTCCTGGCGCAACCTGTTCCCGATGTAAACAACTTTAAACCTCTTTGGGATGCCACCACCGAGTTTTTGAAGGTGCGCTCTCTGGTGCCCGTCACCGACATTTACCGCTTTTGGCGCAAGGCGCCGTTTGGTATAAAAGATGGTCCGATGCCGGTTTTACTCACGGCATATTTGCTCGGTCACAGTGAAGCAATTGCGATTTACGTTGACGGAACGCTTATTTCTGACCTTGAAACCTATGTAATGGATCGACTCTTGGTTTCGGCAAAGGACATTGAAGTGAGGTTCGTGGATCCGACGGAACGTTATCAGGATCTGCTTGATGCGGTGGCAATTGCAATCAAGCCCTTTGAATCGAAGGTGATGGCAACGCCGCTCGGAATCGGTCGCGCCATCGTTAAAACCATTTTGACAGCTCCTGCTTGGGCGCAGAGGACCATGAATCTCTCGAAGTATGCCATTGACTTGCGCCGTGCAACGCTTAAGGCTTCGGATCCCATCGACTTTGTGCTCCTGAAGCTGCCGCAGGTTTTTGGCAGCGACGATCCAGCCGAGATTGCGCAGGGCGTTAAGTCTGCTTTAACTGAAATCGTTGAGGCTACGCCCAAGCTCTTCGCATCCATCAAGGCACACCTTTTTACCGTGCTTCAAGTCGATGGAGACAATCTCGATGAGCTCCACAAGAGAGCCGAAGCCATTCGTGGTCTTTCGGGCAACATGATTCAGGAAGCCTTTGTGACGCGCATGATGCGCTTTACGGGGTCAAATCTCGACATGCAAGGGCTCTGGAATCTTGCTACGGGCAAATCCATGAATGCGAGCTCCGATTTGAGCCTGCAAGCCTGCATCAGTAAGCTCGACGAGTTGGCTTATGACTTTCGAAAACAGGAAGCTTTTGCTGGATTGCGCGGTCGCGAATCTTCCCGTACGGTGTTTGGCATTACTCTGGCAAGCGGCGAGAAGGACATTGTGAAAACCATTGAGGTGAGTCAGGAAGATCGTCTTGAGGCGCACATTAAAGCTCAAGAACTCTTGACTCAATTAAGAGAAATGGATACGACAATGGCAAACGCCGTGCTCGCTGAACTCGGCATTCTCATTAACAAGGATTGACGCGCTATGGCTGTTCACCACGTACTCGGAATTTCCGGAGGTAAGGACTCAGCTGCTCTTGCGATTTATATGGCGCAGAACCACCCGGAACTCGATATTGAGTACTACTTCACGGATACAGGCAAAGAGTTGCCCGAGGTCTACGAGTTCCTTGCTCGCCTGGAGGGGGTGCTCGGTAAAACCATTAAGCCGCTCAATCCTCATCATGGGTTTGACTATTGGCTCAAGGCGTTCAACAACTTCCTGCCGTCGCCTCAGACGCGCTGGTGCACACGTGTACTCAAACTTGAACCCTTCCGTGCGTGGGTAAAACCTTGGCTTGATGCTGGAGATGAGGTTTACAGTTACGTTGCGATTCGAGCCGATGAAGAGCACCGAAGCGGTATGCGCGAAAACTCGCCCAACATGCACGTCGTTATGCCGTTCCGAGAGGACGGCATCGACAAGGCAGGCGTCTACGAGATTCTAGAATCCTCCGGCGTGGGAAAGCCTGCCTACTACGAATGGCGTTCTCGTTCTGGTTGCACGTTTTGCTTTTTTCAGCAGAAGATCGAATGGGTTCATCTTCTTGAACGTCATCCAGAAAGTTTCAAGGAAGCAATGGCTTATGAAAAAACGGCGGTAGATAGCGGTTCGCCCTTTACGTGGTCTCAAGGGGAGTCTCTGGCAGAACTTTCTCGCCCCGAGCGCATCGCCCAGATTAAGGCGGACTACGAAGCGCGTAAGGCACGCCGCATGAAGACGATCCGCATCAATCCGCTTCGTGTTGGGATTGATGCTGAATTCGATATGGACGATCTTTACGGGGCTGACGAGGGTAACGGAGCGTGTTCGATTTGCGTCAAGTAGCCCACAAAACTTTCGCCTAAGATAATGGGGAACGGCCGAAACCGTTCCCCTTGTTTTTGGGCTTCAATTGGCCAGTTTACCTGTAAATGTAAACATTACCTTCCGCCGGCAAATCGAGGTAGTCCGCAAGGTTTTTCCAGATGATTTGAGCCATCCGTTCGGTTCGCTTGTCAATGAACTCACGGTCCCATTTTACCAATTCGGCATTGGTGAGTTCTTCGAGTTGCGTCTGCGCATCGCTCGACATAATCTTGTTGCGGGCTTGTTGTGGGGATTTGAAGAGATGGGCATTAGTGCTGATAAACGATTCAACTGATGCTGCATCCTTCAGGCACAAAGTTGTGTAGCCAGCTTGCTTGATCTCCCATCCGTTGTTTTGCAGATAACGATTGATGCCCTTCTGCAGAAGGGTTGTGTTGCCCAAACTGTTGATAAGTTCTTCGTCGGCATCAGGCACCATTACCTTCCAGACAGCGTCCGGTGTTTGCGGTAAAACGTGTTCGAGGTCGTAGCTACTGTAGATGTCCCATTTGCTCGTTGAGAGATAGTTCGACCCCATGCGGTCCAAACGTACGATGCATTCGCGTAGACCAACTTCGGTCGAGGACTTAACAGAATTGTGCCAGTATGCAAGGTTAAGGAATTTAGTGATGACCGCGCGCTTAGCGGGTTTGTTTTTCTTGAGTCCTGCAATCCATTTATCCAGGCTGAAGTTACCACTATGACTGTCGGCGAGCAGGAACTTAAGCATGGTTTTGAGTTTTTCTGCACTCGGATGGTTGCGCCACATGAAACTAATCCCATGCACATCGGGCGGAACTCTCAGATTGTCGGACTGAGCATAGCCTGGAATGACGAACACCTTGAGGAAGGCATCTTCAATGCCTGAGGTTCCGCCGTGATGGGAAATCCAGATGGATGTGAAGGCTACAAGCGCTCGGAGAGCTTTCAAAAAATCTCGATAGCGCTCAAGTTGTGTCTCGTAGTCGTAAGCAAAGCGGAACTCAATCCAGTAGCGACAGGCTATGCTGAGCGGCCGCTTGAATTTTCCAGCAATCAGCACTTTCAGTGCCGCTTCGGCCTCATCTTCCAAAAGCTCAAATTCATCTTTAAATTTTTGGAACTTAGCCTTGCTTTGGGTCTCGAGGTGTTTGCACGGAATCAGGTTAAAAGAGAAGATGCTCTCAGGCTTATTTTCAAACTTGTCCTTGATAAGCGACCACCACTCCGAGACCAGCGTCAGCACAACGACGAAATCAGTTGCAGCCGTCGAAAATGAGTATTTCTCTTCAGTATCATAGAGTTTGTCGGCGTCTTTTTGGCAGGCTTGGCTGAACGTTTCACGAAGGAAAATACGCTGAGTGCTCGGCATTTTTTCGAGTTCATGGCCAGCGTATATTAGTGCAAAAGAAATAACCGTTTCGATAGCGGATTTGTTGTTGTCATCGTTATCATTTTCGCAATACGTGCGCAGTCGATTGAGCCAATCGAGCATGCTGGACGCCTCGCATTCTCGTGCGGTAATTCCGTTTTCATCTACCTTGAATGGAATCTTCTTTTGCTCAATGAGTGGGATTTCGTTGTCGGCAATTGCTTGTTCTTCGTCTTTCCCCCCGAGTTTGTCGTAGTAGCGATGAACTTCGGGAATGAAGGTTTCCACGGTCGTCAGTGACCGTCCAGCTGTATTGAGAGCTTCGAAGATGTCGAGAGCATTGTCGTTTGGGCACTCTACAGCCGCCAAGAAGACATAGTGTTCAATGAATTGCCAAAGAGTGATCAGACGCATGAACTGAATGGGAATAGGATCTCCTGCTTGAAAGTAGAAGCGTTTTTGAATGATGCCTTCGACTTTTTTGTTCAAACAGGAAACTGGATGGCGTTTTACGTCCTCAAATACCTCACAGAGTGTGTTCAATTTATGCTTACCGAGGATAAAGAAATCCAGGAAGTCGTCGATAATGTTTATGGCAACATCAAAGTTTTTGTTGTAGTCGCTCTTGACGTTGAAACGATACGAATTTTTCGGAGCAAAGATGCGGACCGTATCGGGAGAAAGGTCAGGGCATTTTTTATCTTTTAGAATGGTTTCGACACGCGTAGCTTCGGAGAAGGAAAGCTCAGCTGTAACGGTGTTGAAGCAATCGGATGTCGTTGCAAACACTTTGTCTTTGTGTTCGCGCGTCAGGCGAGGAGAAAAGCCTCCGCGGTTGGATACCCCGATGAAATTGGTGATGCGCTCGAGGAAGAAAGTTTCGATCAGATCGCGGTATTCGGAACTTGATTTATCTGGCGAAGGTTCGCCGACAGACTCAAAATGCTTTTCGTCAAAGAGTACCCAAAAGAGCTCGAATCTTCGCAGAGCGCAGACCGTCAAAAGAGTCAGCAGGGTCAGGCGCTGTTGGCCGTCAATGACCTGCGAAAGCATTTTGTGCTGATCTTTTTTGTTGGGATTGACGATCATCTTGCGGCCAGCATCTTCGGGCATTTGCACGTTGATGATGGTGCCGATGAATTTGGCTAAACTGTGCAACTCACGCGGATTGTTTGTCTCACACTCCATGTAGCGGTTGTAGTAAAGGACGATTTCTTTGAGAAGCGTATTGACTTGATTCTCGCCCCACTTGAAACCACGTTGATAGGCTGGGATCACATAGAACTTTTCGGAAAGAAACTTTCCTACTGGCCAGGCAGCCAGGGAACAGCCGAATAACTCTTTGCTTTGGTCGCTCATTTTGTTTTCCGGAAAATCGAAAACTACTGTCAGTCAAGTCTAAGTGATCCTCGCTGGATAAAACAATCCGGAAACTTTAACTTTTGGGGCAATATAGGGTTTTCGTGGCAAAAGGGCAGATAAAAAGGGCTCTTCGGGGGTATGTGTGGGTTGAATCGATCCATCAGAGGATGTCATGAATTTTGTGTCTTGAGGGATAATAGTCGCCCACGCAGGGCCCT
>ERZ772805.704-NODE-704-length-35556-cov-9.122757_pt1 | contig 35556 bp, 32 predicted proteins | sample MGYA00511344_ERZ772805 | MGnify/ENA primary metagenome ERZ772805 (study PRJEB29015, sample SAMEA2737730) | human gut metagenome | biome: human gut; feature: human-associated habitat; material: faeces | place: China | collected 2012 ...
TGTCGTCCGTTCGTCACCAACTAATATTCAATTAAACAATAATATTCTATGCTGTAGCCTTATTGAAATAGTCTTTAAGGTTAATAACTGGCTGTGGCTTTGCATACTTATAACCCTGGATATAATCAAAGCCTTTACCTATACTGTAATCTGCCTGTTCATCATTTTCTACACCTTCAATCAATAATATGAAACCTTGTTCTTTAAATACGCTTGTCAGATGGGATACGATATCTGATACAGCAGTATTGTCAAGAGATTTATATAGCAGACTCTTGTCGAACTTGATTGTATAGAATGGACATCCAATTATTCTTTCCAGATTCGAGTATCCTGTACCAAAGTCATCAAGATAAAACTTGATTCCAGACTGGTTAAGCTTTTCCATATTCCGTAATACCATATTAAAATCATCAAATATAGCACTTTCGGTAAGTTCAAGTCTGATATGTTGAGGATTAATATCATTATTGTTTATAATACTCATAAGTTCATCAAAAAGATCGCGGTTTGATAATTCAGATGATGAACAGTTAATTGTAATGGCATCAAAGTCATATTTAGATTCGAATTCCTTGACAATTCTGCATACTTTGTTGATCATAATCATAGTAAGTGTGTGTATACAATGATTCTTTTCAGCAAGAGGTATGAATCTGTCAGGGTAGATAATAGTTCCATCAAGTGACAGGCGCATAAGTGCTTCAGCAGTTCTGAAGCTGTTTTCATTAACGCTGAATATAGGCTGTGCATAGCAAAGCACACGTTCATCATCAAGATTGTTCTGGTTTCTTATATCAAGAAGAAGCTGCTCTATCTTATAATTCTCGTGGAATTCTCTGTAATCCTTATCAGTTGCAAGGTAGCATTGATTACCTGTTTCGTTGTATATTTTATTAAAAAGATAATCAGACATAGAATTAAGCTTGTGTATATTAGTTATTACCGGATTATTCTGTATGGCAACGATTTTATAGTTGACATTGTAGGTTGAGTAGTGCATATGCTCTATGATACATTGTTCCACGTTATTAAGAAATTGTCTTATTCTGGTTTCATCCTTAATATAAATTATCATAGCAAAGTCAACATTATTAAAACGATAAATGTGTACCATATGGTGCTGCTGTTCTATTTTACGACAAACCTTGGCAGATATTACTTCTATCTTGCTGTTATGGACAGCATAATTAACATTCTTTAGCTGTGGAAAGCTAAGATATAATACAAGAAAGTTACGTTTCATTTTGACACTGTCAGAAAATCTTGCATTAAAGGAATTCTGGTTCTGGCAGCCTATTAATTCATCATATGGATTGCTATGAAATAATATATAATAAATAAAAAAAGGTAATACATAAGTAAGACTTGTGTATATCGCATTTTTAGTAAGATACTGAACGGTAAGCATAATAAAATCAGCAGGTATAAATATCAATGCATATCTGTTTACTACAGTTGGAATCGTATTGTGATTGACTAATACAGTAAGAAGACATAAAAAACATGTCATTATTCCATATGCAAGGTAAAAGTTCATAAATGAATCAATGCTTATTATACCATCAGCTGTAAAATAATGTGTTTTCTGTGAATAAAACCATACGATACCAGCCAGATATATTATTGCGAATATTGTGAGAGAGTTGTGCAAAATCCCCCTGTTGTTATATATTTTAGAAGAAAGAAAACTTATATAAATATATAATGCTGCAATTATGATAAAATATAGTGCAAGGTATAATAATGAAATACCTATACAGAAGGTAGTACTATAATTATCATTATGGGCAACACAATATATAAGAGCAAGCTGTGAAATAATAGCTGTTAGTGATATAAGAATACCATAATAAAGTATTTTATATGAGCGTGTTTTACGTGGGTTAGAATAAATCATAAGAAAAATAAGAAATATACAGGTGATAAGACTGAATATTTCTGCGGTTACATTGTATCCTCCAATTAACATAAGTGCCTCCAAAAGATGTATGACTATAAGAAAATATTATACATATTATTTAGTATTTCCACAATGGAGAAAAAGATACATATTATGGCGCATTTTAGGCATTTTTGGGGGATTAAGAATAATTTTGAATGATAAAGCCATAACAATATAAGGTCTGGCTGTAATATAATTTTACCTTTCAAAGCTGGGATATATTAAACAGGATATACAGTGTAATTAAGAATTAAGATTGGAGAAAAGATATGAGTAATATTTTATTAATAGAGGATAACGAAGCAATAATTATGGGGCTGGAATACCTTTTTACCAATAATGGTTATAATGTCAGGATTGCAAGAAGTGTATGTCAGGCAAAGGAGATATTAGATAATGCAAAGGAAACTGAAAAATATAGAACTTTAATTGGAGCTGGTGATGTATGGAACATAGATATTATAATACTTGATGTAATGCTTCCTGATGGGGATGGCTTTTCGCTTTGCAGAAAGATTAAAGCTGATGATATAGCCCCTGTCATATTTCTTACAGCTAAAGATGAGGAGAAAGATGTTGTAATGGGGTTGGAGTTAGGTGCAGATGATTATGTTATAAAGCCATTCCGCAATATGGAACTTCTATCGAGAATTAAGAATGTGCTAAGAAGAAACCGGAGCGGCAATGAGCTTACATATGCCAATTTAAAGATGAATGTTGATATAAGAAAATTGTACAAGGAAGACAATGAAATTAAGCTTACAAAGCTTGAATTTGAGATATTAAAAATTTTGTTACAAAATCCTAAAAAAGTATTTACAAGGGAAGAAATACTATCACATATATGGGATTCAGCAGGTAACTTTGTAAATGATAATACACTTACAGTTACAATCAAAAGGCTTCGTGAGAAGATAGGCGATAAAGAAGGTAATATTATTGTGACGGTGAGGGGTGTAGGTTACAGATTGTCAGATTAGAGCAATCTGCAATATATTATATCAGCAGAATGGACAGAATATTATAATGTGTTAGAAAGAATATGAAAATATAATAACAGATTGGAGAAAATATGGGTGCATATAAGAATAAGCAGGCTGTTAAAAGTCTGTTATTAACAGGTGTAGTACTGGTTGTCGGCGTAGTGGTATATATGTCCTGGATAGGCTGGTATACTAATAAGTATAAGAATATTGAGAATACATATATAAGATGTATTATGGAAAATGTAATCAGCCAGTATCCGGATTTTGATATGGAAGAAGTTGCGATTATATTAAATAAGTCCTACAGTGAGCTTGAAAGCAGTACAACATCAGAAGAATTTGACGGCATATTAAGAAAAAATGGAATAACAGATAATACATTTTATATTAAAGATATGAGTGACATAAGAAATGTCAATATAATAGTCAGCACTTTAATTATTGGTGTAATGTCGGTATTGTTTATTATATGTTTTTACATATATCTGAGGAGAAGAAAGAATGCTATCGTCCAATTGCAGGATTATATGGATAAAATATCACGCGGTAATTATGAGCTGGAAATAAATGATAATTCAGAAGATGAGCTTAGCAGTCTTAAGAATTCGTTATATAAAATTATGGTATATATGAAGGAACAGGCAGACTCAGCCAGAATAAAAAAGGTTATGTTAGCACAGTCAGTATCGGACATATCACACCAGTTAAAGACACCACTTACTTCAACTCAGATTCTGTTGGATAATCTTAATGATAATCCTGATATGGACTATGCTACAAGAAAGAAATTCATATATGAAGCTTTAAATCAGGTTAATGGAATGAGCTGGATGATTGTGACTATGCTTAAGTTATCAAGAATTGATGCAGGTGTAGTGGAGTTCAATAATGAGAATATTTCCATTAATAAGATTGTAGAAGAAGCGGTAGGTAATCTTGAGGTTATAGCAGAAATTAAAGCTGTTAGTATAGACATATATGTTCATAATCCCAATACAGATAATATTCATAAAGGGTCAGATAATAAAGGTAATAAATTGAATAAATCGGACATCCATATAAAGGGCGATTACAACTGGAACAGGGAAGCGTTACAGAATATTATTAAAAATGCAATTGAACATAGTAATGACAAAGGTACTGTAAAGATAAATATAACAGATAATGCTGTGTATACAGCAGTGTATATAACAAACAGAGGTGATAAACTGAGTGACCAACGACAGAAGCAGATATTTGAACGTTATTACAGTGAAGCTAAATACGAAGATAACAGTATGGGAATAGGACTTCCGCTTGCTAAGGCAGTGATTGAGAAGCAGGGAGGCTATATAAGTGTGGAGTCTGATGATGAAAAGACAACATTTATAGTTAAATACATAAAATAAATGTCACCGAAATGTCATTTTACCTGTGTATATTGAGATATGTAATAAAGCAACGCATATTTATAATCTATATGTGCGACAGAAAGAGAGGCAGTATATGGAGATATTAAAGGTAGAACATCTTGTTAAGCAGTATGGCAAAGATGACAATGCTGTACTTGCAGTAAATGATATTTCATTCAGTGTGGAACAAGGCGAGTTCGTAGCTATAGTGGGAAGTTCAGGAAGTGGTAAGTCGACACTTCTTCACCTGCTTGGCGGAGTGGACAGACCAACAAGCGGAAAAGTGTATATACAGGGTGAGGATATATATTCCCTGAATAGTGACAAGATAGCAATATTCAGAAGAAGACAGGTAGGGCTTATATATCAGTTCTATAACCTTATACCAATTCTTAATGTTAAGGAAAATATTACTTTACCTTGTGAACTTGACGGCAGGACACCAGACAAAAGCGAACTTGATGAGCTTATCAACACTCTTGGTTTAAAGGACAGGGTGACACATCTGCCTAACCAGTTATCAGGTGGGCAGCAGCAGAGGGTATCAATTGGAAGGGCACTTATTAATCACCCGGCAATACTTCTTGCTGATGAGCCGACAGGAAATCTTGACTCACGTTCAAGTGATGAAATCGTAGAATTATTAAAACTCTCTAATCAGAAATATAATCAGACAATTGTAATGATTACCCACAATCTTGAAATTGCAAAGATTGCAGACAGAATATTACGAATTGAAGATGGCAGGCTTGTATAAAGATTATGAACAGGCACGAGCCTTATATAAATAGTTTCATAATTTTATAAGATTTTATAAGATACAGAATTATGTAAATTTATGAAACGGGCTGGAAAGGAGAGTTTATATGCAGATACTTAACAGGTTGACAATAAGGAATCTAAAGCTTAATAAAAAAAGAACAATTGTTACAATTATTGGTATTATACTTGCGACAGCACTTCTTACTGCAGTTGCAGCTATGGCGGTAAGTTTAAAAGAAAGCATAACGTTAAGAGCAAAGAAGGTAGATGGAGATTTTCATCTTCTCTTATATGATATGACTGATAAGGAAAAGGAGTCAGTTATTAATAACAGGCAGGTGGAAAGTTATTACGAAATGCACGAAGTTGGTTATGCAGTGCTTGACGGCTGTGTTAATGACAGTAAACCTTATGTTTATATTGAAGCACTTGATGGTGATACATTTGAAAAGGCAGAAATAAATGTAACATCAGGAAGACTTCCAGAAGATGACAGCGAAATAGTTATATCAAGTCATATTAAGACCAATGGTGGTGTTAAATATAATATTGGAGATGAGATTACATTTGATGTAGGCGACAGGACATATAATGGTAAAAAACTTTATCAGAATGATGATTATAGAGAAGATGAGCTGCTTGATGTAAAGAAGACTAAGACGTATAAGGTTGTGGGAATATGTGACAGGCTTCCATATGGTGAAGAACCAAGAACTGCACCGGGTTATTCGGTCATTACATTTGCAAATAAGTCAGATACATCTTTGAATAAATCGGACATATATATCAGGTTTCATAAAAAGGTACTTAAAGACAGATATAATATAATTGCGGATATATTAGGTGTCGATAGAATTTTATTTAACAAGCAGTATTCAGGCAGTCCAACAGATGAAGAGGCAGGGATATTAAAGAACCAGCTTGATAAGGCACATTCATATTACATTAATAACAGTATTATAAAGTATGAAGTGTTTTATGATTCAAGTGTTGCATTTGTATATAATATGGCGGCTGTTGTTATGGTTATAATTATTATAACTTCAGCGGTATGTATAAGTAACAGCTTTGCTATATCTATTAACCAGAAAACTAAACAGTACGGAATGTTAGCTTCAATCGGTGCTACTCCACGCCAGATTAGAAAAAATGTATTTTTTGAAGCAGCATTTATTGGTGTAATAGGTGTTGCAGCAGGCATAGTCGGGGGTCTGTCAGCAAGTTATATTCTTGTTGTATTAAGTAACAAAATGCTTATTGATACATTAGAAATGAGCATTGTGTATGCACCATCTTTATTAGGAGTGCTTTTATCAATTGTACTTGCGATAGTTACGATTGTATTGTCGGCATTAGTACCAGCAATAAGGGCTTCGCGAATGTCACCAATAATGGCTATCAATCATAGTGAAGATATCAAGATAAAGTCTAAGTCATTAAGGACACCTGAATTAGTCAGTAAAGTATGGGGTGAAGGAGGTGTCCTTGCCTATAAGAATATGAAGCGTAACAAGAGAAAATACAGGGTAATCACTATTTCTATTGCGCTTAGTGTAATGACATTTATTGCTTTATATGGATTTATGAGTTTATTAACAGATTCAGCCAACAGATACGCTAATGGCAATATAGATTTAAGGGTGTATATGTCTTCATATAAAAATATGTCTGTAGATGAAGCTGATAAAAAAGTAAGTAATATTGTGAACAGGATAAATAATGAAACAAATATAACAGATTTTACTTTTGCAAGAGGCTTTAATGGCATTTTAAAGGATAAACCAAAATACAGTGTTGATTATTATGAGATGTATAATTATGAAAGGGGCTTAGCAGAACCGGACAATTATTATATTAATATTATTTCATTAGGTAATGAAGAATATGAAAAGTATATTAAAAAGCTTGGCATCAGCAAGGAAACTGCACAGAGCGGAGGCATACTTGTAGATAATACATATCAGTACATTAATAATGGAAATAACGTAAAATATTTTAATGTATATGATGGTTATAAAGCTGGTGATATATTAACGTATCAGGCTGGAAATGCAGGCAGAGGACAGTCAACTGATAATAACAGACAATCAGACGATACAACATTTTACGATATAAAGATTGTGGCACTTAGCAATGAAAGACCATTCGGATATGACAATGCTTATACTTCTTATGGTTATCTTATTGTAAGTGATGATTATATGAATCAGTTTAATCCCGGGGATATTGATTGCAGTGTACTTCTTAATATTAACTGTGACGACCCTGATAAAGCACAGGATATACTTGTGAATGAATTTGATATTGGGAAGAATAATATAGTTAATGCGGCACAGGAAAGAAGGAACAATGAGAATCTTATTCTGATAATCAAGATATTCTTATATGGATTTATTGCTATTGTTTCATTGATTGGCATAACCAATATATTTAATACTGTTACAACCGGAATGGAATTAAGAGGCAAAGAGTTTGCAATGCTTCAGTCGATAGGTATGACAAAGAGAGAATTTGATAAAATGATAAGGATGGAAAGTGTATTTTATGGAAGTAAAGCCCTTATAATTGGTGTAGTGTCAGGAACAGTGCTTTCTTATATCATATATATGGCGGCAGGAGAGTCACAGTTAAGATATACTTTGCCATTGCCGGCTATAATTATTGCGGTTGTTGTCGTGATTATACTGCTTCTTGGAATTATGAAATATTCAATAGTCCAGATAAGAAAGCAGAATATTATAGAAACAATAAGAAATGAGAATATATAAATAAAAATATATAGAAGAAAATGTATGGAAGAGTAATAAAAGTATTGCTTTGACAGAAACTGCTGATTATAATATAATCTCTTATTGAAATACTACCATAATGGTAGGTTTGCTAATTAATAATTCGGAATGGAGATAAAGATGTTAAATCAGTTTTCAAGAACACAATTATTACTAGGTGAAAGTGCAATGCAGGAACTAGCTAATAAGAGAGTTGCTGTATTCGGAATAGGCGGAGTGGGAGGATATGCCTGTGAAGCACTTGTAAGAAGCGGCATAGGTGCATTTGACCTTATAGATGATGATAAAGTATGTCTTACTAATCTTAACAGACAGATTATAGCAACAAGAAAAACTGTTGGAAGGTATAAGACAGAGGTTATGAAAGAGAGAATGTTGGAGATTAATCCCAATGTTGATGTAAGAATTCATAATTGTTTCTTTCTTCCAGAAAATGCTGATAAATTTCCATTTGATGAGTATGATTATATAATTGATGCGGTAGACACTGTGACAGCTAAGATTTCAATTATTATGAAAGCAAATGAACTTGGAATTCCGGTTATAAGCAGTATGGGAGCTGGTAATAAGCTGGATCCGACAGCATTCATGGTTGCAGATATATATAAGACAAGGGTGTGTCCTCTTGCGAAGGTTATGCGCCGTGAACTTAAGAAACGAGGTGTTAAGAAACTCAAGGTTGTATATTCAGAGGAACAGCCAACAAGACCAATTAAGGATATGTCGATAAGCTGTCGTACTAACTGCATATGTCCTCCAGAAGCAGAACACAAATGTACAGAAAGACGTGATATTCCAGGAAGCGTGGCATTTGTGCCATCTGTTGCAGGGCTTATAATTGCAGGAGAAGTTATTAAGGATATCGCAGGGGTTAAAGCTAAGCCAAGAACTGTATAATATTTATTTACAATTAAAGATTATTATATTATTAAATTCAAAGAACCTGAATGATAATTATACCAAGTGTCAATTGATATGATTATCATTCAGGTTCTTTTTGGGAAAGTGGCAACTACGAATTTAGGGGAGTAAGTAGTCACCTGTTTATGAAAAAGTTTATTGAAAGTAATGTCTTATGTCTTTCAACAATGATTATATTAGAGGGAAAATGTGAACGTGTTATGTAGAAGATGTGAGTAAAATGTGAATTATAAGAACAAAATAAAAAAATATATATGATGAGATATTGAAAATTATTATTGATAAATCTATATATAATTATTAAAATAACAGATAGAAGCAATAGGCATACATGCTGAATTAATAAATTAACCATGATGTGCAAAAGGAGAACGATGGCAGATAATATAATAGAATTAAGACATATTAGTAAAGTATATAGTGATAATGGATTTAAGGCTGTTGACGATTTTAATCTTGAGGTAAAAAGAGGAGAGTTCGTCACTTTTCTTGGACCATCCGGATGTGGTAAGACTACTACATTAAGAATGATAGCAGGCTTTGAGATGCCAACAAGTGGAGAGATACTTCTTAATGGAGAAGATATATCACAGCTTCCAGCTAACAAAAGACCAATTAATACGGTGTTCCAGCGATATGCTTTATTTCCACATATGAATATATATGACAATATAGCATTTGGACTTAAACTTAAAAAGCTGCCAAAAGAGGAGATTAGAAAGAAAGTAAAGAGAGTTCTTGATATAGTTGACCTTGAGGGGTTTGAGAATAGAAAGATATCTACCTTATCAGGTGGACAGCAGCAAAGAATTGCAATTGCAAGAGCCTTGGTTAATGAACCGGAAATCCTTATGCTTGATGAGCCGTTAGGTGCACTCGATTTGAAAATGCGTCAGGAAATGCAGCTTGAATTGAAGCATATGCACGATGAACTTGGAATTACATTTATATATGTAACACACGATCAGGAAGAAGCACTTACAATGTCTGATAAGATTGTTGTTCTTTCAGAAGGCAGGATACAGCAGATTGGTACGCCTGAGGATATATATAATGAGCCACAGAATGCGTTTGTAGCTGACTTTATCGGTGAAAGTAACATTTTCAAAGGTATTATGACAGGACATATGAAAGTAAGATTTTGCGGCGGTGAATTCATGGGAATGGACGATGTTGCAGAGGGTACTCTCGTTGATGTTGTTGTAAGACCGGAAGATGTAATTATAACTAAGCCGGAGGACGGAGTTGTTGAGGGTGAAGTTGTGTCGGTTATATTCAAGGGTATGCACTATGAGGTTACTGTTGAATCGGGCAAGTACGAGATGGTTATAAGAACGACCAAATGTTATTCTGTCGGTGAAAGAATTGGTATGAAGCTTGAGCCGGACGGAATTCATATTATGCTTGCTGAGGATCATACAACAAGCTTTGTTACTAATATTAATAGTGATTATACACTTGATTTTAATGGCAAGGTTATTAATTGCGATTTAACAAAGGTTATTCCTAAATCAAGTATGAAGGACAATGTTTTAGTTGATGAGAATAACGAGGCTGTTGATACAGATAAGTTAAAGGTTATGGTTTCAATCCAGCCATATGATATAAGAATGAGCGATAATGTGGATGAAGGTCTTGTATCTGGACATATTATCAACCTTATCTATAAGGGTGACCATTACAGCTATGTTATAAGAACAGAGTATGGACACGACCTTATTGTAGATGATGAGTATCTGTGGAATATGGACGATGCTGTAGGACTTATTATGCCAGAGGATAAAATGAAGTTTCAATTGAAAAAGTAGGTAAAGGGAAAGGAATTAATAAAGATGAATAATGTATTATCGCGTAAGCAGCTTGGAATTCCTTATGGAATATTTCTTTTATTATTTGTTGCAGCCCCTTTGCTTGTATTGATATATTATGCATTTACCAATGGACAGGGACAGTTTACAGTAAGTAATCTCTGTAATTTCTTTACAGATCCTAACACACTTGGAACATTGTGTTACAGTTTTGCACTGGCATTTGTTGTAACTATAGTGTGTCTTTTAATAGCGTATCCGGTTGCATACATACTTGCACAGAGCGAGATTAAAAGAAAAGCAGTTATTCTTATGCTTTTTGTGCTTCCAATGTGGATTAACTTTACACTTAGAATTACAGCACTTAAGGAAGTTCTTTCATTAATAGAAGGTAATCTTGCATTTTATCCTTTTATTAATACAGTTATTGGAATGACTTACGATTTTCTTCCATTTATGATACTTCCGTTGTATACAACATTATCGAAAATGGATAACAGCATTATAGAAGCGGCAAATGATCTGGGGGCTAATAATTTTCAGACATTTATAAGGATTATATTGCCATTATCTGTACCGGGAATTATAAGTGGAATATCAATGGTGTTCCTGCCAGCGATGACTAATTATGTAGTGCTTGATATGCTTTATAACAGTACATATATTATGGGTAGTCTTATAGGAAGCTATTTTAGTGCATACGACTGGAACAATGGTTCAATGATAGCACTTATACTTCTTATAATTATATGTATAATCAGTCTTATATCAGCAGACAGCGATAATGAAGGTTCAGGACGCAGGCTGTAGATATATGTGATGGGAAAGAGGACAGGTATGTTTAAAAAATGTGTTAAATATGCAATTATCGGTCTTGTACTTATATTTATGTATGTTCCGATTCTTATATTAGCAGTATATAGTTTTACAGATTCACCTAATATTGGAGCTATTCATTCATTTTCGTTCCATAATTATGTGACATTATTTACAACACCAGAGCTTATAGATATGATTATAGGTTCAATTGCACTTGCAATTGGAAGTGCGGTGCTTGCTACAATACTTGGAACAACAGGTGCAATTGGAGCATTTTATTCTAAGAAAAATGTTAATGGTACAATGTCAGTTCTTAATCAGATACCAGTTGTTAATGCCGATGTTGTGACAGGTTTTTCATTATGTATTCTTCTGGTTGTTGTATTCGGGATAAGCAAGAATACTTATATTCCACTTATAATAGGACATACAGTGCTTAGTGCACCATTTGTATATCTTGCGGTTGTTCCCAAGTTAAAACAGATGGACCCAAGTCTTTATGAGGCTGCACTTGACCTTGGAGCGACACCGGGATATACGTTAATTCATATTATTATACCTCAGATTGCATCAGGTATTGTTTCAGGATTCGTTATGGCAGTTACTTTATCACTTGATGATTATTTTGTGGCAACTTATACGAAGCCTGCAACATTTGATACAATAAGTACATATGTTGTTAATGCAACAAAGGGTTCGCAGACTAATATTAAGACTGCATTATGGGCATTATCGACAATTATATTCCTGATTGTAGTTATAGTTGAGGTCGTTATGAATTTTGCACCTATAAAGAATGAAGCCCAGAAGGAGAAACATTAATGAATAAAAATGTGATTATAGATATTACATCTTATATCAGACATTTGACTAAAAAGGTTATAAAAGTTTCGCTTGCTATGATTTTGGTTGTTGAAATGCTGTCTGGAAGTATAACAGGAGTGTGGAAAGGATTTAATTCTACTAAAACAGAGGCGGCAGATAACGATACAATTACACTTAGAATATGTAACTGGGAAGAGTATATAGATGAAGGCGGCTGGAACGCTGATGAAACAATAGACCTTGAGAGCACAGATATCAGGGGCGATAATTCTATGGTTGATGATTTTGTTCAATGGTATTATAAGACATATGGCAAGAAGGTTAATGTCGAATATAGCTGTCTTGGAACTAATGAAGAACTTTACAATATGCTTACATTAGGTGATGAGTACGATTTAATATGTCCTTCAGAATATATGTTTATGAAGCTTATGACTGAGGGCTGGCTTGAACCATTTTCTGATGAATTCTACGACACGGGAATCAAAGAGAATTATTATGCAAAAGGGGTTTCACCATTTATAAAGCAGACTTTTGATAATAATACAATCAATGGTGAACCTTGGAGTAAATATGCTGCTGGATATATGTGGGGTGTTACAGGTATTATATATAATCCAGAATATGTTACAAAGGAAGAAGCATCGACATGGAAGATTATTAATAATGATAAGTTCAGACGTAAGATTACTGTTAAGGATAATGTAAGAGATACTATGTTTGCGGCAATTGGTGCAATCAAGTCTGATAAGTTAAGGTCGCAGGATTTTACCAAGCAGGCAGATTATACTGATAAGCTGGCAGAGGAGATGAATGACACATCAAAGGATACAGTTGATGAAGTATTAGAATATCTTCAGCAGGTTAAAGATAATGTATATTCATTTGAAACTGACAGTGGTAAGATTGATGCTATTACAGGTAAGATCAGTGCTGGCTATCAGTGGTCAGGTGATGCTGTATACATAATGCAGCAGGCAGAAGCTAATGATGTCGAGCTTAATTTTGCTATTCCAGAAGAATGTACTAATATGTATTTTGATGGCTGGGCAATGTTAAAATCAGGAATTAATGGCAATTCAGAAAAGAAGAAGGCAGCAGAAGCATTTGTTAATTTCGTATCTATGCCAGAAAATGCAGTAAGAAATATGTACTATATTGGCTATACATCAGTTATATCAGGTGGTCAGAGTCCTGTTATATATGATTATTTAAAATGGAATTATGGTCTTGAGTCACTTATGGAAGAGGATGATACAATAAGTGAGGCTGATGCAATAGATTATTCTTTAGGATATTTCTTCTCAGGAGTATCCAATGATTCAAGATATATATTAAGAACATCTAAGGCGCAGACAGAAGGAATGTTATCAGCACAGTATCCAACGGAAGAAGTAATGCATAGAAGTGCTATTATGCAGTATTTTGATAATGACGAAACAGCGAGAATTAATCAGATGTGGATAAATGTAAGATGTTTTAATATTCATAATGTACCAGTCTGGGTATGGATTGTCGCAGCCGCTGCTATCTTAGTTGTTATAGCACTAAGAATTGCGGATGTCATAAGACATAAGAAAATATAGATGTATAGGATATTCTTAGAGAGAATAGTGTGAAAATAAGATTTTCACACGCAAGATTTGTGCTTCGCACAAACTTAAGATGCGCTAAGAAGCAGCGCAAGAATGGAGATTATTATAAAAACAGAGAATAATCGTTTATACATTGTCAGTTATTTATTTTTTTGATATAATAATTATAACTTTATTATGGTAGAGTATAAAAGTTAAATTATTACTGATATGCTTAAATTATGCATTGAAAACATATATAGCAGTCAGGATGCATTAAACACAACAGCCAACGGATAATACAGCATACGGAACGGAGAAAAACCTATGAAGAAAAATAAGTGGTATACAATAAGCGTGTTTATAATAATGTGTGTATTGCTGAATCTGGCAGGAAAGTGCGTTGCTGGGTATTTCAGGCTTCCATTATGGCTTGATTCACTAGGGACAGTGGCAGCCACTTATGTATGCGGACCGGTATGCGGTGTTATCGTTGGTGTTACTCTCAATATTCTTTATTCTATAATATATTCGTGGACATATGCCGGTTATGCCATAGTAAGTGTTTCTATAGCAGTAGTTGCTGGCATCTGCATAAGTAAGGATTATATGAAAACACTGCTTGGTGCACTGACATCAAGCTTCTATATTGCACTTGTTTCGTGTTTTATTTCCGTGATTTTTAATTATATGTTTTTTAATGGTTATACCAATAATATATGGGGTGATGGAGTTATTGAATCACTTTTGGGAATAGGCTTTAATGATTTATTAAGTCACATTGCAGGACAATTTTATATTGATTTTCCTGATAAGGTTATAACTGTGCTAGCACTCTATATATATGTAAAGTACGACAAGGGAAAGAACAGATTTGATAAAAGGATGATGACAGCCTGTATATATATCGGGATAGCTGCTATGGCAGCAGTACAGCTTGTGGAAACAGGCACATCTAAGTGCGTGTATGCAGCTTCTGATAACAGTAGGAATAATCAGAATAGTATAGAAGAAACACCAGATTATAATACTTATCTTCAGACCATTTATGGAAGAGAAAACGGAATACCAGGCGGCTGTGCCAATGATATAGCACAGACTAATGATGGAATACTATGGATAGGAACTTATGGTGGTTTATACAGGTATAATGGTACAGAGTTTAAATGGGTGGATGAATATTCCTCTGTTAAGACGGTAAACTGTCTGTATAAAGATGAAGAGGGAAGATTATGGATAGGAACCAATGATAGCGGTGTATCGATAATGATTGATGAAACAATCATAAATGTTGTATCAGAAAAGGAAGGATTATCAGCTGATTCCGTAAAGTGTATAACACAAGGTTCTGATGGTGATTACTATATTGGTACGACAGGTGCTATGTCAGTAGTTTCTCTGGCTGGTGGATTAACAGTTAAAAGCTATATAGATGATATAAAATATGCTGTAAGTGCAGACTCTGATAAGAACGGTAACATAGCAGCCGTTAGTGATAATGGACAACTTAGTATTGTAAAAAATGCAGCAGTTATTTCAGAATATAGTGCATCGGATGGTGGAAGATATACAACGTGTTCATTTGATGATGCGGGTATGTTATATGTGGGAACATCAAAAGGAAATATAGATAAATATAATATAAATAATAATGCTTACGTACTTACAGAAAGCATAAGCTGCAATGAATTTAATAATATTAAAGAAATATATTTTGTAGATAACACATTAACAGAAAATGCCACACTTTTTGTATGTGCAGATAATGGTATAGGATATTATGACAGCCAGAATCGATTTATAAACATTGATACAGGCAGCTTTAATAATTCAATAGATCATATGACAGCAGATTATCAGGGAAATCTCTGGTTTACATCATCAAGACTTGGGCTGTTAAGATTAAGCAGATCAGCGTTTACACAGCTTAATTATGAACATACCGATGAAAATCTGGTTGTAAACACAGTTACAATGTGGAATGGAAATTATTACATAGGTACAGACAGTGGAATTGCCGTTTCATATGCAGCTGCAGGCAGTAGTTCGGCTAATGGTGATTATATTCAGAAGCAGGACGGCTCTGTGAATGAGCTTGTGAATAAACTTGTAAAAGAGCTGGATAACGTAAGAATAAGGTGCATAACAACAGACAGTAAAAATAATATGTGGATATGTACAACCGGTAAAGGAATATATGAGGTTACATATAGTGGTGAAATTATAAGATATGATGAGAATAATGGACTAAGTGGAAACAGATACAGGACTATAACAGAGTTAAGTGATAATACAATGCTTGCAGCAGGTGATACAGGACTTAGTTATATTGTAGATGAAGCTGTCACTGGCAATATAGGTTATTCCATGAAAAACAGTAAGGTTTTATGCACCCTTGAAACAGATATACCAGATTACGGAAGAGTTATACTTGCAGGAACAGATGGCAATGGAATAGAGGTTATTAGTGATGGAAGAGTAATAGATAATTATGATAAGGATGATGGTCTTAGTTCAGCGGTTATATTAAGAATGGTAAAGGATGATTCTGGTGAAGGCGTATTCATAGTAACAAGTAACAGTCTGTGTTATATGGATAAGTCATGCGTTATAAGAATATTGGATAATTTTCCTTACTATAATAATTACAATGTGGTTAATGGAAACAATGATAATCTTTTTGTGCTGGGCTCAGCCGGAATATATGTTGTTGATAGGAATGCATTACTTTCCGGGAAAGAGCTTGATTATAAGCTGCTAAATGGAGATTGTGGACTTGAAAAAGCACTTACGCCGAATGCATGGGATTATATCGATGTTAATAATAATCTGTATATGTCAACCGATGATGGTGTAGTGATAGTCAATCTCAATGATTATAGTGCCAGGATAAGGTCATATCGTATACAGATGAAGTCAGTAAAAGTAGATGGAGAAACTCTCAGGATAAAAAGAGGAGAAGAGCTTTATATTGACAGTAAAGCACAGATGATAGAGATGTTCCCTGAGATTATAAACTATTCTGTTAACACTCCTTATGTAAGCATATATCTGGAAGGGTATGATACTGAACCAAGGATAATATTGCAAAGTGATCTGACTAACATAATATACACGAACATACCTGTAGGCACATATACATTTCATTTATCAGTTCTTGATGAAAATGGCAGGGAACCAATATCTGAAAACACATATACAATTATTAAGGAAGCAAAGATATATAACTATTGGTGGTTTAAGGTGTATATGGTTGGAATATTTGGACTTACAGTTGCATATCTTACGTGGATAATATTCCATACACAGATTAAAAGAACCATTGATTTTCAGAAGAAAGAGCTCGAATTCGTAAAGAAACAGCTTGAGATGGGAAACGAAACAGTTCTTACTATCGCAAGGACTGTTGATGCAAAGGATGTTAATACAAGCCAGCATTCACTAAGAGTATCTGAGTATTCAGTTATGATAGCAAAGGAGCTTGGATATAGTGATGAAGAATGTGAAAACCTTAGAAAAGCAGCGTTGCTTCACGATATAGGAAAGATAGGTATTCCAGACAGAATACTTAACAAACCGGAAAGACTTACAGATGAAGAGTATGCCATTATGAAATCACATGTTGAAAAAGGAGCGGAAATACTTAAAAGCTTTACTCTTGTTAACCATGTTGAGGAAGGAGCACTTTATCATCATGAAAGATATGATGGAAAAGGATATATGCAGGGTCTTAAGGGGGAAGAGATACCGCTTAATGCAAGAATTATCGGAATAGCAGATACATTTGATGCCATGACAGCTAACAGAGTATATAGAAAGAAGCTTGATAAGGACTATGTTTTAGGGGAAATACGAAGAGGCAGCGGCACACAGTTTGACCCGGAGCTTGTGGATATTATGCTTAGACTTATTGATAGTGGCAGGATAGACATTGATAATCTGTATAAGGATGGTGAAGCAGATGAAGATAAGTAATATTAAGAAAATATCCGGCAGGGTATTGTCTTATATAGTAAGCAGGGAGAGTATCATAACTCTTATAACATGTGTTGCAGTAAGCATCATCATAGGTGCCTGTATGGTTTATTCAAGAAAAGATGAAGATAAGAGCATCAAGGTAGGGATAATATATGTAGGTGATGCAAGTACTGCATATACAGACAATTTCATAGAGGCACTTGCGGATATAAAGGAAGAGTATGGCGATAAGGTTGAAGTTATGCATATGTATAATGTTGCCGGGGGAACAGAAAGAGAATATCTTGAAAGACTTGTAAATGCAGGCTGTAATCTGATATTTTCTACAAGCTATAACTATGGTGAAACAACTAAGGAGCTGGCTGGAAAGTATCCAGATGTACAGTTTTGTATGGCAACCGGCTCTAATGCTAACGAGGAGCCATACTATGCTAATTATCATACATTTATGGGTGCTATATATGAAGGAAGATATGTAGCAGGAGTTGCGGCAGGCATAAAACTGAAGGAGCTTATATCAGAAGGGATAATAACAGAAAATGAGGCTAAGATAGGATATGTTGCAGCGTATCCTAATGCGGAGGTTATATCAGGATATACAGCTTTTTTGCTTGGAGCAAGATCAGTTGTGGGTAATACTACCATGACAGTAAAGTATACATACAAGTGGAATGATTATCGTACTGAAAAGAAGTATGCAAGAGAACTCATAAATGAGAAGTGTATTATTATATCACAGCATTCAGATACAGCAGGACCAGCGACTGCCTGTGAGGAAACAGACTCAGATGTACCAGTTTTTAATGTAAGCTATAACCAGAGTATGTTTGATGTAGCACCAACTACATATCTTACGGGCTGTAAGATTAACTGGAAGCCATATATGAAGGCAGCAGTTGATGCGGTTCTTAATGGAAAGGTGATTGAGAAGAACATCAGAGGTAATATACATGGTAATGATGTGGGAGCCGGCTTCGGTGAAGGCTGGGTTTCAATGCTTGAGTTTAATGATATTGTTGTGGCAGATGGCACTAAGGAAATGGTAGCAGATGTTATCGAGCAGTTTAAGAAGGGAAAACTTACTGTGTTTAAAGGTGACTACGTAGGTGTAAATACTGATAATCCCAATGATATCATAGACATTAGAGAGGGCTTTGTGGAAAACAAAGACAGCTCGGCACCATCGTTTAACTATATATTAAAGGACATTATTACGATAGAGTAAAAATACATTATTACGCATTATTACAATAGTGCATTATTACAATAGAGTAAAAACACTTGACTGTATAGCTTTCTATATGATAGAATATGCAGGCTTTAAATGGTTTTATTGGAAACGAAACATCCTCCTGGATGATAACGAACAACACATTGAGTTAAGTTATCATTAAGGAGGATTTTTTTTATGCCAAAAAACAAATTTCAGGACGTAGTATTCACAATTATTATGGCAGCTATTATGGTGTACGGGATGGTTGTTTATAATATAGCTCTTAACACAGGAACAGTTGATGGAACAACTTTTATTGCAGCATTACACGAGTTACCAATAATGGTGCCAGTTGCTTTCATTCTTGAGTTCTTTATAGTTGGAAGGCTGGCAAGGCTGCTGGCATTTACTGTTATGAAGCCAACAGACAGACCACAGTTTATCACATATGCAATATCTATATGCATATGCTGTATTATGTGTCCTGTTATGAGTCTTGTTGCAACAATACTTTTTAAGGAACCATCTTTTGGTATGTGGGTTAAGACATGGGCTATGAATTTCCCTATGGCAATACTTTATCAGATGTTTTACTGTGGACCATTTGTACGTCTTATCTTCAGAGCAATATTTGAAAGAAAAGACAGCAGGCAGAAAGAAGCCATAGAAGCATAATTCCTGCTGCGTTAGTACAGCATTTATTGAGATATTTAGTCTGGTGATATTATCCAAGGTATGAGAAAAGCATAACTACTATGCCTAGTATAACAAGTATGACTCCTGTTGCACGGTTAAGTGTTTCAGGAGTAGCTTTGTTTGCAAAGATAGCTGCTATTCTTGCCCATATAAATGTAAATGCGATACATAATATCCACACAGTAATATCAGGTATTCCACCAATCGCGAAGTGTGACACAGCGCCTGTAAGAGCAGTAAATGTCATAATAAATACACTTGTTCCAACAGCAGTTTTAAGCTCGTATCCAAGAACTGAGGTAAGTATAAGCAGCATCATCATACCTCCGCCAGCACCTATGAAGCCACATATAAAGCCGACTAATACGCCGCATACAACTGACTGTATGGCACGTTTCTTAGCAGACACACCTTCCATGGCTTCCTTTGTAGTCATGACAGGTTTTACGATGAATTTGATTCCAAGCAGGAAGGTCATAAATACAGAGAAGTTTCCCATTGTAGCTGATGGAACAAGGCTTGATACATAGCTTCCTACAACAGTAAATATAAGAACACTGATCATCATAATAAGTCCATTTTTAATATCTAGATTCTTGTTTTTTCCATATGTATACGCTGATATGGCACTAGCGAGCACATCAGAAGAGAGTGCGATGCCGACAGCCATATAAGGGTCCATTCCTAAAAATGTGATAAGCATAGGGCTGATTACAGCAGCGGCACTCATACCGGCAAATCCAGTACCAAGACCGGCACCCATACCAGCAAAAAAAGTTACAATAATAATTAAAAATAATGATGACATAATTTATATACCTCCTTGTTTTGCGAAGCAAAATGCGACTGCCTATGCAGGAGCAGAGGTATTTGCCTCCTTGTTTTGCGAAGCAAAATGCGACTGCCCATGCAGGAGCAGAGGTATTTGCCTCCTTGTTTTGCGAAGCAAAATACGACTGTCCATGCAGGAGCAGAGGTATTTACCTCTTTTCTGCGCACGATTCTGGTGATAATAGTTTTGTGTCAGGTGTGCACCAACACTAGTTGTCTTCAAGTATCTTATCCAGATTATCTTCTATCTGTTTCATACCAATAAAAAAAGCCTTTTTAGTGGCAGTGTCCATATTATCAAAAAGCTGTTTAAGAAAATCTTTCTGTAAAGCCTGCCCTTCTTTAATTATTTCCTCTGCCACAGATGTGCATATAAGCTGAGTTTTCCTTCTATCACCTTTGGTTTCTTTTCGTATGATATAACCATCGCACACAAGCCTGTCAACATTGACAGAAACAAGATTAGCTTTGATTTTTCTTACCTCCACAATATCTCTTGCAGTAGTATATTCTGGATTATTTGCAAGAAACATAAGAATATCGAAAGCTGTCTGTGGAAGATTAAACTTATGTAAAAGCGGTTTGCATACGGAATTATATGCAAGATTGATTTTTTGTGCGAATTCAATACCTGAGTTCATAAGAGAATCAGCCTCCTTGTAGTAAAATATAAATTACAAAAATGAATAGTTCAAATTTGAAGTATTATAACACGTTTATATTGATAAGTAAAGAGCGTAAATGCAGTTTTAGCTTTGCTTTATTTATTAGCTTTTTAATGTTTTTTATCTTCAATATAGTGTATTTCATAATGACGGGTGCTATACTTACTTACAACAAAAATATGCGCACACCTGACACAGACTCGATATGCGTAAAAACACGCAGAAATGGAGACTAGTGTGAAAAATAAGATTTTTCACACGCAAGAATGGAGGATTATTATGAAAATATTTTTTTATGCCCTTAGGGAATATGATGAGAAGAAATATGTTGAGAAATTCGCAGAGCAGTATTCATTTGAGTATGGTTTTACATCAGATTATCCTTCAATGGATAATGTAGAACTGGCTGAAGGCTATGATGCAATATCAATAATAACCAATCCCATGTACCCAGAAATACTTGATGCATTTCACAAGAAGGGAGTTAAGTACATATCAACAAGAAGTATAGGTTATGAGCATATTGATATTAAGTATGCACATTCAATAGGTATGAGAGCAGCCCACGTAGTGTATTCACCAAATAGTGTTGCGAATTATGCGATTATGCTTATGCTTATGGCCTGCCGCAATATGCCTTGGATAATGAAAAAAGCGGATTGTCAGGACTACTCATTAAAAGGAAAAGTCGGAAAAGAATTATCAACATCAACAGTTGGAATAATAGGAACGGGTAATATAGGTAAGACGGTGGTTAAGCATTTATCTGGCTTTGGATGCCGTATATTAGCATATTCATGTTATGAGGATGAAGAAGTGAAAAAGTATGCAGAGTATGTAAGCTTTGATGAACTTCTTACGAATTCAGATATTATAACATTACACGTTCCTGGAAATGCTGAAAATACACATCTTATTGATGAGGCAGCATTTAAGAAAATGAAGGATGGAGTAATAATAGTCAATACAGCCAGAGGCCTTATAGTGGATACACAGGCACTTATAGCTGCATTAAAGAGTGGAAAGGTAGGATTTGCCGCACTTGATACTTTTGAGGGAGAGGCAGGCTTATACTATCTTAATAAGGAAACTGAAAAGCTTGATAATGACAATATGGCAGTTTTAAAGAGCTTTCCTAATGTAATACTCTCACCTCATATGGCATTTTATACAGAGCAGGCGGTGTCCGATATGGTTGAGAATTCAATAATGGGAATACTAGGTTTGGAAAATGGTGACAATAGTCTGGAGGTTATGTAGTTTTAACAGCCGGATGTGATAAGGGTAAAAATGAATTCCTGAAATTATGTTTTTGGCATAGTAAGCTCTCCTTATAAAAATAATAAAAAGTTTCATATAAACACAAAAATGTCGCCTATCCGTCTGACAATGGATAAGCGACATTTTATGTCATATTTATTTTATCAAGTATTGGGAATTTGACTTGCTATTTTGTGTTGGTGTATGTAGTAAAATAGTGTATAATTATTAACAAGATATGAATGTGAAATGCAATTATGTTATTAGGAGGAAAATGATATGAAGTGGGGAATTCTGGCTACAGGTAATATTGCAAAAAAATTTGCATCAACTATAAATCAGATGAGTAATGAAAATGAACAGCTTGCAGCAGTAGGCTCACGGCACATGGATAGTGCAATAGCTTTTGCCAGGGAGCATGACATTCCACGATATTATGATTCTTATGAAGCATTGGTAAATGATCCTGATGTTGAGGCTGTTTATGTAGCAACACCGAATAGTCTGCATTATGAGAATTGCAGACTTTGCCTTGAACATGGTAAGCATGTACTTTGTGAAAAACCATTTACAATAAATGAGAAACAGGCACAGGAGCTGTACAGGCTGGCAAAGGATAAGCATCTTTTTATTATGGAGGGATTATGGATATGGTTTCTGCCATTGTATAATCGTCTGCATAATATCCTGCTTAAGGGAACAATAGGAGAAATTAAACATATTTCCTGTCAGTATGGATTTGTTGCAACGGGTGCCAGAAAAGAGCGTAAATTTAACTCTGCACTTGGTGGAGGTGCTCTGTTGGATATAGGAATTTACAATCTGGGATTTTTGCGTATTGTTACAGGGTGTGATCCGCAGAATGTAGAAACTACAAAAGTACATATTAATGAGAATGGAACAGATGATTACAGTTGCCTCAAACTGACATATAATGATGGATGTATTGCAGAATCAGTCCAGACAATAGGAGAGGAATTAAAACGTAATGCCAGAATTGAGGGAACAAAGGGAAGTATATTTTTGCCGGATTTCCAACATGCAAAGACCTTGATACTTGAGGTGGATGGTAAAGAACCTGAAATAATCGAGTGCCCGGTTGATATAAATGGATTTGAATATGAGATTCGTGAAGCAGGCAGATGCATAGCATCAGGAAACAGTGCCAGTGCTATTTATACGCCGGAGGATAGTATTGCACTTACAAGGCTGATGTATGATATCCGTATGAGCTGGAATATGATATTTGATGGTGAGATACAGGTATAAACCGACAAATAGCTTATTTCAGATAAATTGAAATTGACAATGCAAAATAATAAAGAAGAATATGGGGGATAGAAGCGTGAAAAGAATAATTGAAAAACGATTAATTAGGTATCTGTTATCTGCAGTAATATTTGGAATAATCTATTCAATATTGTCATTAATAGATAAAGGAAATGTGAAAATAGGTTCAGTATTAGGTGTTATGGCACTTTATTTGGGGGCTATGTGTATTTTATGTGTCATTGCGCCAATAATTAAAAAGATTACAGGATATGACAAAAATATTAATAAATGAGTAAATGATGTGAGTATGTTATACTCTAGTTTGTAAAAATAGAAACATTGGAGTTGTGTGCCCAGACAAAGGGCGAGTAGTCTAACAGGAGGAATACCTGTCTGGTAAGGTTTAGCCAACCGTTAGTAGCGAGTCTTGGGTGACAGCCAGTAATGGCAGTTGCTAAGTGTAGGCAGTCAGAAAATAGAGAGTGTGATTGAGCCTTGAAATTTTTATATTAGGGAGGTTGACGTTTTAATTTCGACGGAAAGCAATACAAATCAATTCACATTGATGAGAATATAAAGAGCCGTATGCGGGAAAGCTGCATCTACGGTTCTGTTCTTATATCTCGCAATTAAAAGCTTATACTTGTAAAAATGAAAAACGTTGAAGAGAATCATGTGGCGCGATGATGAAAAAATTAAGCCTTATTTTATAGCTGCGGGAAAGAATCTGACGTATGGAAATTTGAGAAGGCAGTTGACAGACAGTCTAGAAGATAAACATCTTTTGAAACTGTCAGAAGAATGGCAGAGATATACATTCTGGGAGTTCGGAAGTAAAGAAGAACGTTTTAAATACAGAAATGCAGTTATGCAGACCTATATACATGGTAATTTTTCGTTTTTTGAAGGATTCAACCATATGCAGTATCGGATTCGGGATCCAGAAGGATTTGCCAGAATGAAGGAAACGATTATTGAGACAGGTAGATTACCCAACTCGGAGGTTAAGAAGGAGTAGAAATGGAAACAGCTGAGAAACTTATATTCACAAGTAAGGAAGCACTTCTTTACTTTGGATGGGATTATCTAAATATAAGCATTTGTAATCTTGATGAAGAAATGTATGAACGGTTTGAAAAATTTGCAACATTAAAAAGGAATGTTTTGGCGATAAGCAAAGTAAGACAACTTCCGATTTATTAATTTGTATATGTATTATCAAGAGAAATCAAAAAATATGTTTATTGTATGTATAAATGTTAGCATATTAGAAAGTTTTTGTGGGAATTGTATATTGGCTGTCACACTAATGTGTGGCAGATTTTTTAGATTGTGTTGAAAAATTTTGATTAATATAAGAATTTTATATAAAAATAGTGGGACGTACGATAGTTGTGACAGTAAATAATATGAAATTTAACTTGGTAAGGATAATTGGTGGAGATGGCAATATTCTTTATTGTAAGATTATAAATGTAATGTATAAATTATAAAGAATTTTTGAAATGTAACCATTATTACATATAGATAATGGCATATTTATCAAAGTGACTGCCATTTTTAATGTAAAGTTTATATAACATACAAACTTGGAAAATAAAATCCAAAAAGTGTTGACAAAAATATAAATAAGAGATATTATCTTATTGTAAATATTTGGAAAACAAAAACCGAAATATACAAATTAAAAACCAAGGAGGTATTTAATTATGAATATACTTAATAATGTATCCATTGAGGACGCAAGAAGAATAAGAAAAGAAATCTCAGACGTTGTAACAGAGATTGAAAAAGCCGATGATGAAGAATTTGAAAGTTATAAAATAATAGAAACTATAGGTTGTTATTGCTTATGGCTCATTAAATCAGATACTACAATTGTCACAGTAAGGGATTTAATTGAAAGAATAGAAGACAAGAAATCAAATCAATTTATGCTAATGAAGTTTGATGATTTCACGGATTTATTTTTAATATATAACGGTAAGACAATAGATGAATCTGAACCATGGGCTCATTTTATTGAGAAGGAAGAAGAATGGAGCAAATTCAAAGGCTTAGCAGATAATTATACAAAAGATGAATTAGCTGCAGCAGTATGTAAAGCTGAGTATATAGAAGAAGAACTGAATGAAGAATTTTTTACTACTGTTCCATATGGGATAGGCGTTTTGGTGGATAGAATACTTGGAGTAAATAAAGGTGATAGTGTTGTTGAGCTTGGTGTTTCTTCATACGCATTAGAAGCTTTAAAGAGGAATCCAGAAATACATATGGAGATATATGATGAAGATGATTATGTTATTCTTACTTTGGTATCTATTTTAGCAGATGTCATGGGATACTCCGATGTGATTTGCACTAGTTCATTTGAAGAGAATGCAAAATTTGATAAAGTATTTGTAAATAATAATTTGGAGCCATCTGAAAAGTTATCATACTCTGATGTGAACTGCTATTTGGAAGATGAATGGGAAGAGTTTCCGAGAGAGATTTCATATAATTGGAATATGTGTGGCATAGGGCTACTTAGAATGGTTGAAAATGGAAAGGCTGTTGCTATCATGAATGCTGGAGAACTGACATTGAATAAGTATCGTGAAGTTCGTAAGTTTCTATGTGAGGGTGGATTTATTGAAGGTGTGATATTTCTGCCAGATAAAACATATTCAAGCACGTGGATTAATCCATACATGCTGATAATGGGAAGAAATAATAAGACCGTTAGGTTTTTAGATGCCAGAAATGAGTATGTGGCAGGTCGAGTAAAGGGTAAAAGAGTTAATGAACTTAATGATGAAGCAATTGCAGAAATTGTTAAGAAGTATGAAGCTTCAGAGTCGTGTATAGAAGTATCTGTAGATGAAATGGAAAAATGTGATTATGTGCTAACACCTAATCGTTATATAAAAGTTAATAATACTGATGCAAACCTGGTTAGTTTGGGGGATATAGTTAAGGAGATAAAAAGAGGAGTTACATTATCAGCTTCAGATATGGATGTGATGATTACAGACAAAACATCGGATATCAGATGTTTATTACCTGCAGATATTGCTGCAGGGGTGGTAACATCTGAAAGGTTTTTTAATGGAACAATAAAGAAACCAGGTAAAAACGAAGCACATCAGGGTGATATATTGATTAGTAAAACAGGAAATCCGTTTAGAATTGCAGTTGCTGATAAAAATTATTTGGTTGTAGGAAATACTTATATTCTAGATATAGACAGTACAAAGTATAGTGCTGAATATATCAAGTGTTATCTCAGTAGTGAAGCAGGACAAAGGGAAATTATGAAGTATGCTTCCGGATCAGCTACACCAATTATCAGCGTATCAAATTTAAGCAGCATAGAGATTCCGATACATGATGAGGAAGCACAAAAAGAAATGAATGAGCATGCAAAAGAGATTGTATCTGCACTAAAAGAGAGCTATAAGCAGATTCAGATATGTAAAGATGAAATGAATGTATTTTTTAGATAGAAGATTACTATATGCAGTAATTTGAAAGGTGAATTCATAAGAATTGAGAAATTATCAGATGTATGTTTGAGTGCTATTTGGCGACAAAATGGCATTCGAGGAAGATATATGAATGTGACATGTTATTAGAAGGAGTGATATACTATGGATAAGAATACAGTTTACAAAATTCAAAAGTACCTTAAGGATAATGGAATAGCTGATTTGTCAGAGACAAAATCCAAAATGACATTACGTGCAGAAGGAAAGCATTTTTCAACTCAGGAACATGTTGAAGGAATGTTGTTGGCATTGATTTCCGGACAGAATAAATGGTATAAAGTTGAACGCCAACTTGTTAATATCAAGAAGTTATTCTTTAATTATGAACCAGACGAGATATTAAAGCATGATGGAAGTTATTATTATAATGAACTTAGAAATCTTGGAGCAAATGGAAGATTTGCCGAAAGACAGATGCAAGAGGTTCATCACAATATTGAGGTGCTTCAGACTATAGACAATGATTATGGTTGTATTGATGATTTTTTGGTTAGCAGACCAGTTAGTGAAATAGTAAAATTGCTAGCTAAGCCAAAAACAAAGTATAAGCTTAATCAAATGAGTATTGCGCTTGTTTGTGAGTATTTAAGGAATGTGGGAATTGATACGGCAAAGCCGGATGAACATATGAGAAGAATGCTTGGCTCTGAGAGATTAGGTATTTCTTCAAAGAAAAATGCGACTTGCTATGAGGTAATTAACGCATTTTATAAACTGTCAAAGGAAACAGGAATGTGGGCAGCAGACTTAGATTATCTTTTCTGGAGTTATTGTGCAGAGGATAAAGCTGAAATTTGTTTTAAAAATCCAAAATGCGATAAGTGTGTTATCAGGGATGAGTGTAATATGTTTAGGTAATTTATAAATATTTATAATTATGATGTTAGGAGAATTTAAAAGAGGATGGTGGTATAGATGGCTGAATTGGAAGAATATAAAGAATTGTATTACAAAGAGATTGAATATACTGAAAGACTAAATTCCAAGATAAATACATGTATGACATTTTTAACAATAATTGGGAGTGGAGTTATATTAGTATGGTCGCAATTGGGTAAAGTATCTTTAAGAATATATTTTTGGATATATTTAGCTTTGTGTATAATGTCAAGTGTGTCGTTTATAATTTGTATTATATTTTTTTATAAGGCATACTCGGGATATGAAATACATTATTATCCAATAAAAGAGATGGCTATAGCTAGCAATGAAACCTTTAAACTTGTAGATAATTGTCAAATAAAAAAGAAACAGGCGGAAAAGCATGTAAGAAATATGATGGCTGAAAGATATTTGAACGATGCTATACATAATAGAGAACAAAATCGCCTAAAAAATAAAAGACATCGCCGTTTAATACATTTGGTGGCAATAACATTTATGATTCTTCTTGTTAATTATGCTGTTAGCATATATTTTTCAAATTGCACAGATACAGATACTAATGTAAATAATTGTCAGTGCTGTGAAGGAGGTGAAATAAATGGCGAATAATGAAGATGAAGTTAAGTTGACACAAACAACTATTAATGGGATTCCATTACCACAAACCCCTAAAGCAGAAGCAATTAACGAATCATTCAACTTAATTGATGATTCAAATGTCAAAGTTATACCGAAAAAAAATGAAGACTAAGAATAATAAGGGTGCTATGAGTAGCATCCTTATTTTAGGAGAAGAGAATGGGAAATAAAATATTGGGTACATATAATTATCGAGAAGGTGGAAGTATCTATATAAATATAAATGATAATATGAAATACGATACTTCGGTGAATACTCAAATTCATGAAATGAATCATATGCACTTAGATAATGCAACTACGTTGGGCAATGTCTTGAAGATGTTAGAAATGGAAAGATGTTGTACACCGTCGATTGACCAAAACCATATCTTGTTGATAGAAAAATATCAACAAATTATAAGAAGAAACACCTCAGTTATACAAGAAATTTATGCAAATGGAATAGAACTTCTATTGTTACAACACTTAGGAAATGAAAATATGAAAGAAATTGCATATCAAAAAAAAACGGAGGATTATAAACATTATTGTGATGTTTTGAAGTTTATTGTTGATGATAAGGAGAAAGAGTATATTGAAAAACATAGAAATATTAATCTGTTGTGCTTTTATGCATTAGCAGTAGAAAGCTGTTTTGTGGAATGTATTTTTGAGAGAAAAGATGAGGGGTGGGACTTAAATAAATATTTTCAAAAAACTCGTTGCAATCCAAATAGTAGACTTGAATATGCTTTGAATTCTATGAGAGAAAATGATGTAAATAAGCTGTTTTCGTGTATTAGTGAGCAAAATGTAGGGGAGATTGTAGAGGCATTATATGCGGTTGGGATTCTAAAATATTCTGAAGATGTATTAAAAGAATTAAAAGCGATAAGGGATTATATTTGTGATAGTTATATAAACGAGAAGCTAGCAAATTATTGGATTGAAAATTATCAAAGACAAATTGAAGAACGTATTAAGGTTTTTGATTTTGAGTTTTTGATGCGGCTAGAGAATAAAATAGAGAATGTTACTCAATTAAAAAATAAAAACGTTTGTATTTTAAATCTAGGAAATGAGGAAAACGATAAAAATAAGCTAAATGTTTATATACATGAGTGTGGTGAGTATGAATGTTATCAAGGCGGTATAGAAGCAGTTAATGCTTGTATAGGAGATTTTAATTGTATTTGTATTCCGAGTGCGGATTTTTCGTTTATAGATAGATGTCCAAAATATTTTAAAACAAACAGAAAACTCTTTGTTTTATTTGAAGATTATTCAGAATGTAATTATTGGATAAAAAAATATGTTATAAATGGGGATTTTTATATAGGTGATTTATATGATAGGGAAGTTAATAATTTCTTTTCTATTCTGGTATTTGCAGATAGATTGCAAAGTGGAATTATCTATTTATTCCCTACTACGAAAAGGCTCGCACAAAGAATTGTGGAAGAAAATAAATTATCGGATAGAATTACTTATTCGAATGAAAGAGCATTTTTTACAGTAATAGCAGGTTTGGGAACAAAAGTAGATATGCTAAAGGATATTCAGTGGATTTTTGCGTTTATAACAGGAAGTAAAGGGGCTTATAATCCAAAAGAGGACTCGGCAGCACAGTTGAGCTATGATTTAGTTGTGAACTTATTGAATTCATCTTTTGATCTTTTAGAAGAGGATAATTTCTATCTAAAATATATTCTACCAACTGAGAGGACTATAGGAAAACCATTTTTTATTCCGATGTTGTTTGAAAAGGGACATAATACAGGAAAAATATATACATGCGACGAAAGATATATTGTTTTGTTTTCAAATAAAAATATAGGAAAACAATGGATATTAAAGCATTGGCATAACAAAGAGAAGAAGGAAATACCAATAGTAGTGGGAGTGGACAAAGTATATTGGAAAGAATTGGAGTGTAGGTTAAGAAACATTGATAGGAAAATAATTTTGTGTATAGATGTGTTACCAACGAAAGATTCGGATGTATACAAGGGATTTTCTTTACAACAATTAAATGAAATTATTATGGAATGACAAAGACTTATGGTTAGGGCAAGCTACTTTAGATGGAGCTTGCCATGAGAACTTAAAACACCTCCAAACTATCCTCCTCATCCATCCAGGTCTGCATCTCACCATCGAGAGCCAGTCTGGCATATTCCAGTGGATTATCAATCGCCAGAGAATTCAGGCACCGCAGGGAATTAGGAGTGGCCCGTATCCCAGATTCTGCCTGATTATAGTCAATCCGGAGGATGTAGCCGTTATAGTGGTTAATGTCGATGCTGTTATGCATCGGTTATATTCTGCGTGTATCAATCTCATTGTCATCAGTCCTTTTGTTTGATTGGAGGTAAAAAGCCCATGGGCTTATTTTGGACTTGAAAAGTTTTTGAAATAGAAATAACAATCACAAAATGTACCATTATGTAAAATAAAACATTATTAGAAATATTCAAGACAATACAAGTTGTGATATTAATGGTTGCAAATCTACCAGCACAAAAAGTACAAAGCCAAGCAGTTAAAAAAAGAAGTATTATGATTCATATTATGATGGCTACGATGACATTTATCTGGATGGTGATTATGATTACGACAGATATAATAAAGATTCAGATTATGCAGATGGTGTAGATGATGCAATGGATGAGTTTGACTGGTAAAGATGAGAAAGCTGCAGACAAAAATGGGTATATCTTACATACAAATATGTTATAATGCAATTAATAACAGCAGCCCGCATTATGAAGTATTCTTGATAAAATAAATTCGCCAGTTATGTCATTGATAATCAAATGCAAATCAATAACAGAAAAAAAAGAAAGGTGTCCTAAGAATATGAAAAAAAAGAAAATAGCATTCATATGTGTTCATAATTCCTGTAGGAGCCAGATTGCAGAAGCGTTAGGTAAATATTTTGCCTCTGATGTATTTGAAAGCTATTCAGCCGGTACGGAAACAAAGCCACAGATTAATCAGGATGCAGTAAGGATTATGAAGAAGCTATATGGAATTGATATGGAAAAAGAACAATATTCAAAGTTAATTACAGATATTCCAAAACCAGACATAGCGATTTCCATGGGATGCAATGTTGGGTGTCCTTTTATAGGGAGAAGTTTTGATGATAATTGGAAGCTCGAAGATCCAACAGGGAAAAGTGATGAAGAATTTGAAATGGTAATACATAGCATAGAGGAAAAAATAAAAGAACTTATACAATCGATAGGAGAGATAAGATGAAGAGGGGGATTTTATCTACAGGTAATATTGCAAAAAATTTGCACCGACCATAAATCAGATGAGTAAAGAAAATAAACAGCTTGCAGCAGTAGGTTCCCGTCACATGGATAGTGCAATGGCATTTGCCATGGAGTATGACATTCCACGATATTATGATTCGTATGAAGCATTGGTAAATGATCCGGATGTGGATGCTGTTTATGTAGCTACACCAAATACTTTGCATTATGAGAATTGCAGATTGTGTCTCGAGCATGGTAAGCATGTATTATGTGAAAAGCCGTTTACAATAAATGAGAAACAGGCACAGGAACTGTATAGGATGGCAAGGGATAAGCATTTTTTTATTATGGAATGATTATGGATATGGTTTCTTCCATTATATGATCATTTACACAGCATCCTACAGCAGGGAGTGATTGGAGAAATAAAACATATTTCATGCCAGTATGGGTTTGTTGCAACGGGTGCCAGAAAAGAGCGTAAATTTAACTCTGCACTTGGTGGAGGTGCTCTGTTGGATATAGGAATTTACAATCTGGGATTTTTGCGTATTGTTACAGGGTGTGATCCGCAGAATGTAGAAACTACAAAAGTACATATTAATGAGAATGGAACAGATGATTACAGTTGCCTCAAACTGACATATAATGATGGATGTATTGCAGAATCAGTCCAGACAATAGGAGAGGAATTAAAACGTAATGCCAGAATTGAGGGAACAAAGGGAAGTATATTTTTGCCGGATTTCCAACATGCAAAGACCTTGATACTTGAGGTGGATGGTAAAGAACCTGAAATAATCGAGTGCCCGGTTGATATAAATGGATTTGAATATGAGATTCGTGAAGCAGGCAGATGCATAGCATCAGGAAACAATGCCAGTGCTATTTATACACCGGAAGACAGTATTGCACTTACAAGGCTGATGTATAATATCCGTATGAGCTGGAATATGATATTTGATGGTGAGATACAGGCATAAAAACCGACTAAATAGCTTATTTTAAATAAACTGGCATTGCATAATAATAAAGAATATACTTTATAAAGTTGTGTAATGCGAATTAGCGAAACAAATTAAATTTAATAAGCATTTTAAAGAATGGGGAAGCATTGCTATTCATTAATATATAATGAATAAGCGGGGCATAAAAATCATGGCAATTGCTAAAATGGGAAAACTTGTTGAAGTTGATATAAGAAAGCTCTGGGAGCATGAGCAGTATGATTTTTCTAAATGGCTTTCAGATAAAGAAAATCTGGAACTACTTAATGATGCCATTGGGCTTTCATTAACAGAGGTTGAGACAGAAGTATATGTCGGTGCTTACAGATGTGACTTGGTGGGAAAAGATGAGGTTACTGGTGAAAAGGTTATTATTGAAAACCAGCTGGAAGCTTCAAACCATGACCATTTGGGGAAAATTATTACATATGCGTCAGGACTTGATGCCAATGTAATTGTATGGATTGTAAAGGAAGCGAGAGAAGAACACAGAAGTGCTGTAGAATGGCTTAATAATAATACATCTACAAATATTAACTTCTTTCTTATTGAGGTTCATGCATACAAAATTGGCGATTCTAATCCGGCTCCTATGTTTGAGGTAGTCGAAAAGCCTAACGGCTTTATTAAAAATGCCAAAAATCAGTCGGGTTCTTCGGATCTTAATAAATCGCAGTCTGAAAGACTTGAATTCTGGACGCAGTTTAATGATGTTATAGTGGAGCGGGGAAAGCCATTTAAGATTAGAAAGGCTTCTACGGATCACTGGTATGATATTGCCATTGGAACTAGTGTTGGACATGTTGCTCTTAATCTGATAAATAAAGAAGGCTGTGTTGTTGTTGAATTGTACATAAATGATGATAAGGAATTATATGATTCTCTGGAATCGCAAAAGGAAGAAATAGAAGCAAAGCTTAATCTTCCATTGGAGTGGCGCAGACTGGATGATAAGAAGGCTTCAAGAATAATGCATAAGATTTATGGACTTAATTTTGATGATCATTCAAATTATGGTGAATTAATGAATGAGATGATAGACAAGGCGGTTAAGTTTATAAGTGTATTTAAAAAATATATGAAATAAAAAAGAAAATGAGTGTCAGCCGTTTGGATTTGAAAAGGATCAAATGGCTGATTTTTTATGTCAGGAGGTTTCTATTTGAGTTACTGTTATTATTTTTTATGTTAATATGATAATAGGAAGAGCAGAACTTGAAATGACATTAATTGACAAATTACGACAAAAAAGAAAAAAATATTTGTTTATGTGGTATAATATTTCAGAAGCAATAATGTATAAACTAAACGGATAGGAAACGGGGGCTATTTTTTGAGAATACTGTTTTGTAACATTGCATGGATGGATTATTATAAGGGAATTGTTCCGGGAAAAGATGAGCCAAAAAACGGAGGTTCATATGTAAAGGATACGAAAGATGCACATGAAAAGTATAATTTTAAGCCGGAACTCTTAAAACTAAAGGGATTCCCGGAAGGTGAGTATTGTCTTGGATTTGTGGAGACAAAAAGTACAAGTGCAGGAAAAAGGAATCAGTTAAATATTGAAAAGATAGAGGGCTGCAGTGATCTTAAAAATGATACAGAAGTTGATGATGTGCTGGTTGTGTACTGTGCATTATATCCGGACTCTTTTGATGAGGAAATAATTAATGCAAAGAAGAATATAATTATTAAAATTCAGGAAGCATTTTTAACTAGCGGGATATCTGATGAATTATTTAAGGTGAAAGATGTACCCTTATATGAGATAGGATTTAGTGTCAGAGTCGAGAATGCACTCAGGCGTTCCGGGATAAATTCGTTAAAAGAATTGATTCTCTATTCCAGATGTGATTTATTAAGGGTAAGAAATTTAGGGGAAAAAGGAAGGGCAGAGCTTGAAGCACTTCTTTTGGATAAGTATGGGGTTACTTTAAGAGAAGGATTAAAAATTTAGTGCTTAAAAAGACATGATAACAGTTCTTATACTATAAAGGCAGTATATGTATGGGAAAATCGGTATTGACCGAGCTCTTTGAGCGAGGGATACTTCTTGTCCGAAGGGCAAGAAGGTGTAACTGAGAATACTTAGATCAATCGAAGTTTTTAGGGCTAAAGCCAATATAAATAATACTAGACAGGTTTGTCCAATAGCGTAAATACGGCATTTTCTCGCTTTGTGTCGTGTTATGTTTAGTAGAATAATATTACTTTGTCAATGAAAGGAGGAAACAGTATGGATCAGAAAAAGATTGGACGTTTCTTAAAAGAACTTAGGAAAGAAAAGGATATTACACAGGAACAGCTTGCCGAAAAGATAAAAGTTTCAGGCCGAACGGTTTCTAGATGGGAAACAGGTGTTTGAGTTATAATAGGACCAAGTTAGATGAAACCCAGTAAAATCAAGGGGTTATGCCTAATTTAGTCCTTATTTTTATACCAATTTAGCGGTAGATAAGGCAGCGCTGTTATATCAAAACCGAAAATCCAAGTCAGTATCACAGATGTC
>ERZ772805.706-NODE-706-length-35536-cov-3.914969_pt1 | contig 35536 bp, 32 predicted proteins | sample MGYA00511344_ERZ772805 | MGnify/ENA primary metagenome ERZ772805 (study PRJEB29015, sample SAMEA2737730) | human gut metagenome | biome: human gut; feature: human-associated habitat; material: faeces | place: China | collected 2012 ...
AGGTAGCTTATCGTATCGGCGATTCCAGTACCAACATCATTGCTCCGCTGATGCCATTCTTCGTATTGACTGTAGCATTCTTCCAGAAGTATGACAAGAAGGCAGGAATCGGAAGTGTTATTTCTACCATGCTTCCTTACTCACTGGCATTTTTAATTGGCTGGATTATCATGTTCTGCGTATGGTATGTACTGGGACTTCCGTTAGGACCTGGTTCACCGATGTTCTATTAATGAATAACTAACTGATGGTTGAAGGAGAAGGGGAAAACAAATGAGACCAAAGGAATATAGAATTAAGGAACTGCTTCGCGAAAAAGGATTGGATGGAGCGATCGTGTCCTCTCCGGAGAATTTTCATTATGTAACAGGATTCGGCGGCCATCAGCATACCGTATCCAGACAGCCAGGATTTACCCTGGCTGTTATGCGGGCTGATGACAAGGTGCCCACCCATCTGACAACGATGGACTTTGAGGCTGCCACATTCCGTATTAAGGCTGCGGGACTGAATTTTGTGGTAGACCCTTATGATACCTGGGTTGGCTTAAAAACCTGGGATGAGATTGCCCACGGAGCAGTTGTGCCGGATAAAACAGCTATGGAAAGCTCCATGGATAAGCTGGTTCAGTTTATGAAGGCCTGCGATCTGGCGAACAAAAAGGTTGGCATAGAGCTGGATTACCTTCCAGTTCCTTACTATAAGAGTCTGACTGAAAAGTTCCCGGAAGCGGAATTTGTAAATATTTCTGATTTGTTTGTTTATCGCCGTCAAAGAAAGCGTGCTCCACGGGCAGCTTCGTCTGCGTCAGAAACGCCATGGCAAGGTCTGCACCGATGGAAGAAGCGACCACCATCGCCAGCCGCTCCACGCCCTGTCGATGCAGAAAGTCCTCCACCTGCCGTATTTCGTCCAGCTTGCTGACATATTTCTGCCCCTCGCAGTAAACAGTGGAGGTGGGCAGAATGCAGAAATACCGATCCTGCAAATACCTCGCAATCGGTTCGCTGCTCACTCCTGTCACACCCATTGCATGAAAGAACAGCACGGCAGGATTCCTCCTGTCGCCATATGTTTGAAACAGCATTTCTATCACCTCATATTTTCATAAAAAGCATCATAATTGCCGCCAATGCTGCCGAAATGACCGCCATACCAATTGTGCCGAACAGCCACTTTTTGCCCTTATCCTTGGCTGTAATGTAGGGTTTCAGGTCTTCCGTTCCCGGAATTTCCCATGCGTTCGTATGTCCTACCCAATAGCCGTCAACCCAAAATCGGTCTATGAGATTCATAACGGACAGTATGACCAGCAGCTGCCAGAAGCCCTGAACGAAGCCCTTTGCACCGTTGAGCGCATAGACGCAGACCAGCACATAGGCGATGTATCCGGGGACGCAGACAGCTTTGAAAATCAAATCATTTCGCTTGATTTTCGCGTGTGTTGTAAGTCCCAGCGTTACGCACCGCTCCTGCACCTCCTGGCTGTAAAGATGCACCATGCCCACCGCGCCCTTGCGGATACCGATGGCGCAAACCAAAATGAGCAGAACGCCCAGCCCGATGCCTTCCAAAATCACCTGTAAAAGCATTACCGATTCCTCCTGAAGCCCTCCTCATCCCGGTATTCGGGATGTCCCTTCAAGTACGGGTCTTTATCGCCGCAGATGGTGTAGTCGCATCGGCAGCCGTCCACGCAGGTGGTCGTCCGCACCAGCTTGGCATGGAGCAGTTCCATGGACGCAAAGTCCACATTACACAGGGCGGGCATAATATCCGTAAGACCGTGCTTGATAGCAAACTCCGCTGCCGGGCACGCCGTAAATTCATAATAAATAGGCTTGTCGGTTTCATAAGGCGCAACCGACATCTCGTAATCGTGCCATTTGTCGCAGCCGCTTTTCGCACGAACAAACGCCTTGTACATCAGCTTCCTCCAGAACGGCTTGTTGCAGTCCACAAATTTCAGCTTGCGGAAAGTCGGAAGAATCAGATTTTCCTCCATCTCTTCGATTTCACGGAACGAAGTAACTGCTTTGCAGACCACATAATAGCTCATGATGGCGATGCAGTCGTAGGTGCCGCCTACGCCGTTGTGGAAGTTCTTTTTGCCGCCCAAGTCGGTGCGCCAGTCGGAGAGAAAGACCGCGTACTGCCGCTGCACCTTTTCCCATACTGTCTCCCACTCTGCTTCCGGATAGTGCAGGGCGATTTTCGCCAGGATTTCTTTCTTGCAAGGCTTTGAATACAGCACATGGCTTTTGCGGTCGAATAGAAGCTCGTTGTCCTTCATCTGATTGCCTCCCTCCTTGTTCTTTCTTGCGTACATGAGACCATCTCAGATTTAACCCGCTTTTCGGCAGACAAACCATGCCACGCTCTTCACCGTTCCAAGCGTTACGGCTGCGTACCGTTTCTCTAACACTTTTCTCAAATTGAGCGCCGTCTCATAGGGCGGTGTAAAGAACCCCGCCTTTTCATAAATGTGCCGGATAAACCAGTCTGTCCGCTTCTGTTCGTCCCTCACATAGAAGCAGCCGCAGAATATCCCGCCGGGCCGCAAGACCCGGAAAACCTCCCGGTAAGCGGCCTCCTTGTCCGGGAAAGCGTGAAAGCCGTTCAGCGACAACACAATATCAAACGCACCGTCCGCATAGGGAAGTGCGCCCACATCACCCTGCCGAAAGGTTACGTTTTTCAGGTGCAGGCGGTCGGCCTTTTCCTGCGCCCGTCCCATCATATCCGCCGAGTAATCTAGACAGGTGATGTCTGCTTTTGGCAGCGTCTGATAAACCGGCATGGTCAGGATACCCGTTCCTACCGGCACCTCCAGCAGCTTGCCAGAGAAATCATCTGGAATACCCGACAGTGCTTTTTCAAGATAAGCATCACATTCCGCCTTGTTCATATCCCACACCAGACGGCACACCGCTTTCCCGCTCAGGGTGGTGCAGGTGATCATGCCGTCATAAAAATTGTTGCCGCCTGTCATTCGGTACGCACCGCGAATGACTTCTTTTCGTTCCATGGGTTTCCCTCCGTGTTTCAATCATCACACGACCGTTTCCGGCCTCATTTCTTCAAAATGTCCACGATTTTCGCAAAGTCCTCCTTTGCCTCCTTGAAAATCGGCAGCATACAGTAGCAATGCACCATCTTCGGGCGGGCGGACACCGTATAGGGGACATTTGCCCGTTTGCAGGCTTCCTCAAAGTCCGACAATGCGCCGTAGAGCACCTCGTCGGCAGAATAGAATAAGTGAATATCGCCTACGCCGGTAAAATCTCCCCGGGAGCCGGAGAGCATATAGTCCGGCACATTCTCGCAGCCATGCCGCATGATTTTTTCCACTGTCACCATAAAGGCATAGTCGATGGAAACGTCCCTTTCATTGAGCGCCTGCATCCGCGCCCTTTCCGCATCATTCCACGGCACCTCGCCGGGGGATACGGCGACAATGTGCCTCGGCTGCGGCAGCGGCTCGGGCTGCGCATTGTTGTGCGCCGCAATGCCAAGCGCCAGCGCACCGCCGGAGGAAAAACCACAGGTACTGACATTTCCGCCGCCATACAGTTCAATCATTTTTCGGTAACATTCGTACACCATCGCATAGGTTTCAGTAATGCAATGCTCCATGCACAGCGGATAGAATGGGAACCACACATCGCAGCCGGTCTCACGGCACAGTTTACGCATGACTGGCAGATCGCCCTTGTCCGGGCCGATCACCATACCACCGCCGAAGAAATAGAGGATGGCGCGCTTTGACGGATTCGGATTTTCACGTACAATCAGGCATGGAAAGCCGTTGACTGTAATCGTCTCATAATATGCCTTGTGGTCGGTCGGCGTAAAAACGCCGCGATGTCGGTTCTGCCTTTCAATTTCCTTTCGCAGCGCGTCCTCCGGCAAAGCGAACGCCTTTTTCGCGCCGGAGAGCTTATAAGCCATACGCAGGATAGATGCAAAAATGCTCATGTTTGATCTCCTCACTTCCGTGCCGTGATGCACAGCCAGCTTTTCTTTTTGTGTATCTGCACCTCGTAAAAGCCCACCTGCTCCAGATATGCCTTCAGCTCGACATCCTTGTATATGGTCATACCGCCGATAATCTCCGTCCACTTCTCATCCTTGTCCGTGTCGCCACTGCTCTCGTTGCAGATGAGGAAGGTCCCGTCGGGTTTCAGCACCCGGCAGACCTCCCGAAAGCACTGCGGCAGATCAGGCCAGAAGTAGACCGTTTCAAAGGCCGTGACCGCATCAAACCAGTCATCTGCGAAGATCATATCCGCCACACTGCCTTGCAGGACGGCACAGCGCCCCTCCGCAATGGCGGTCTTGTTGACCTTTTTCGTCTTCTCCACGCTGACGGGAGAATAGTCGATACCCTTCACGATACCCTGCGGGCATTTTTTCAGCAGCCTTTTCATGTTCGCACCGCCACCGCAGCCGCAGTCCAGCACCTTGGCATCCGGCGCAGCATTCAGAAATTGAAGCCCCCAGCGCGCCACAGGGCTGTGACCCAAATTCATCATGGCGACCATGAGCTTTCCGCCGAGGCCCACAGGTTTGCGGGTGTTTTCAAAGAATGACATCTTCTACAACTCCTTTTCCAGAACGATGATCTTATTGGAAATATTCCGCACGGCGGGCAGCCTGTCCAGCAGCTTGTAAACTGGCGCAAATGCCGCCATGCCCTCGGTTAAGCTGTGTTCCTCCACAAAGCGAAAATCCGACAGCAGTTCGGCAAGTGTTTTCCCATTCTTGATTCCCCAAGTAAATTTTGCATGGCTGCCCTCGATGGATTTTTCCTTGAAGTGCCTCACGATCATCGGATTCATCGTTTCCGCAAATACCGTGGCTTTCTTAAAACGGCTGGAAATCACTGCAAAAATCCGCTGTACATCTTTTGTGTTCAGGTACATGGACAGCCCCTCAATGACGATCAGCACCGGCACATTCTGCTCGCCGATTTCGCCTCCCCAATCGTCCATGGCGGACATAGCGATTTGCGAAATCGAACCGCTTTCCGGCAGGAGCTTCTCCCGCACCGCCATCGTTTCCGGCAGGTCGAGGTTATACCAATGTGCGTAACCCGACATCCGGTAGCAGCGGGTATCCAGCCCGCAGGCGATGTTGACCACCACCGCGCCGGGGTGCGACGCAAGCCATTCCTTCGTCATCCGGTCGAGCACGATGGTTCGGGCAATGACGCCGCTGCGCATGGCCGTATCCTTGTCCGCAAGGGAAAAATCGTAGTCCAGCTTCTCGATGATTTCCTCCGCTTTTGCATCGTGAATCGCGCCGCGTCCCCGGCTCTCCTTCGCCCTTGCGTAAATGGTTTGCAGCATAGTCTCCGGCACGCCGGAGAGTTTGATCTTTTCTCTCATATCATCTTTCCTCCGCTTGCATAGTCAGAAATTTTTCCGCATACCGGCAGAATTTTTCCGGGTGTACCATCACCAGCTCCGCATGGGCCATCTTGGGGATGCCATGGATGCGCGCCTTAGGAAAATAGCGCTTGATGAACCGGATATCTCGCCTGCGATCCTTCTTTTCGTCGTCGCCGTACCAGTAGGTGATTTTCGCACCGATTTTAGCGGAGCGCTTCGGAAGCGCATAGTTGTTGGCAGACCAGAATACATTGCGGATCGTCCGATCGGAAAAGGTTTTGAGATAGGCTTCCATGGCGTCATATTCCTTTTTGGGGTCGTGCCCTGTGGGTGTAAACCGTTCCGGCGGAAAAGCTGCTTCCAGTATTTTTCGGCTGTTTGCCGCCATTTTGAAGGATACAATATCTCGCCAAAGCAGCAGCTTTCGCACCAGGTGGGGCAGTTGATAGGGCGTGATCCCGCCGTCGATGATGGCCCGGTCGATGGGCATTTCCCCCAATGCCAGCATACGGGTCAGGCAGGCACCGCCCATGGAGCAGCCATAGGCCCCACCCAGACGGGAGACGCCGTGGCTCTTCAAATAGGAGATCACCTCGTCCACGGTCTGCTCGACTGAGGTGAAATCCCCGGGATACTCCGGCTGATGGCCGTCATACACCACCTGAAAAACATGCCATCTCTGAGAAAGCAGCGTGATCGTGTCGGCAAAAGCCCATACAGGCTCTGCCGTGCAGGGGAAAAACAGCAGCGTCCGCTCCTGCGCCTGCCCGTGTTCCAATATCTGCATGGCTCACCCCTCCGATTTCGCACACTCGGCGTAAGTCAGTGGGAAGGACGCTTTCAGCACGGTGCTTTTCCGCACCGTCCAGCCGTTCTCCCGCAGAAATGCCAGGTATTCGTGGCTTGTCCACTTGCTGTGCAGTGGAAAGCCTGCCAGCTTCATGAAAAATGCTTTGACATTTCCACGAAAGTCATTACCGGCATGAGTAAAGGTCGGCGCGATCAGTATACCGTCCTCTTTCAGCACCCGGCGAATTTCGGAGAGAGCCTTCTCCGGCTCCGGCACGATATGCAGCGCATTGGAAACAATAATCACATCAAAGCTTCTGTCTGCATAAGGAAGGCGAAACATGTCCTGCACGGAGAAATGCAGCTTGGCGGATCGGTTGTCCCGCTTCGCTTCTGCGATCATCTCCGGCGAAGCGTCTGTGGCCTCAATATGAGCGGCACTGCTTACAATGTTTTTGGCGATCAGCCCCGTGCCTGTGGCCAGCTCCAGCACGGTTTTGTGCCGCACCACGGGGCGCAGCAGCTCGTACAGCCGCTCGTAAGCCGCTGCGTCCTTGCGCATGAAGCGGTCGTACCGCCCTGCGTTTTTATCCCAGAAATTTTGACTGTTTCTCATGATTTCGCCCTCACAACGAGATGTTAAACTCCTCTAACTCACACAGATGACACAAGCGAGTTAGGGTAAGCTAACTGTATTCCTTTTGAAAAGCCGCATCACTGCGGCTTTTCCGCTTATGCAAATAGCTCCTGACAGGCGCCCCGCACCAGCGTTTCCAGCACCTGCGGATAGAGTACCCCAATCTGCTCCTGATGGGAGACGGTTAAAATCAAGCCCCGCACTGTGGCGGCAGCCAGCGCCATACCGCCCTTGGGCTGCAGGCCGCCCATCTCCAGCAGGGTACGGATGTGCGTCTCGTCATCGTGGTAGTGGGCGGTCTTCACTTCTTCCGGCAGTCGGTGCAGAAGAAAATCTGCGTCATTTTCGATGAACACAAAGGCTTTTGTCCTGGAGAGCCAACGGCAGGCCGCCAGGATCGCCGCTGCCGCGCGGTCGGTAGGCAATAAGGCTGTATTTTCCTGCAAAGACTTCTGCGCCGCTGCGAAACACTCTGTATGGATATCCTCCAGCACGGCGAAAAACAGCAGCTCCTTGGAATCAAAGAATTTATAAAACGATCCCTTGGAAATACCGACGGAATTTGTCAGCTGCTCCACTGAGGTTTTCCGCATCCCGATGGTAATGCCGCAGCGCCGGGCTTCCCGGATCAGGTCTTTGCGGATCTGTTCATTCTGTTCATCTGTAAAAGCCACTGCGCACGCTCCTTGGATTTATGACCACATTGTTCATTTCAGTCAAATTGTAGCACGATCCGAAGATGTTGTCAACGGCGTCGTTTTGCTTTCCATCATGATCAAATCAGATCCAGCCTTTCCATCTCAAACGGCACAACCACGGATTTCAGCAATCTCGCCTTCGGCAATGCTGTGGTTGCGCTGGGCAATGGTCAGCAGTTCATCCGCAGATACGCTTTCATCCTTGTATCCGCTTTGGACGGCAAACTCGGAAATGACTTCTGCGCGGTTTTTGCCGAATTGTTATAGATCGCGCCAATCTGCCGCACGTGCCGATACTCCGCAAGGCTGGCAAAGGAACCGGCTTCGACCATCATGCGGCAGAACAGCAGCCCGTCCCGGACATAGTGTTTCGCGTATTTCAGGAACTCCGTTTCCTGCTCCGGGTCGAGCCTCGGCAGACAGTACAGCAGCATTTGCAGAACTTCCAGCTTGTAGTCCAGAAAGCGCGCCGGATCGTAACGGTCAATGTCATTGCGGGTGAGAAAGCGGTAAATCGCGCTGTTCAGACGCTTTTCAGCGTGGTGCGGGAAGAAGCAGAAGCACAGCAACTCAGAGAAACCGAGCGGCTGTGCTTTTCTGTTCTATCCAATTACGCCCGTGTCCTGCGGAGGTGGTCAGGCGGCAGCTTGCCCATCAGGAGCTGGAAGTGACTCTTGCCCTTTACCTTGCTGGGCTCCAGCAGATCCTGCACCAGCTTGAAGACAGAGACGATGTGCCGGCGCTCCTGTGGGTGCTCCTCATCCGGCGGCAGAAACTCCGCCAGCATCAGGATGACCGAAGTGAGCAATCCCTCCGCCGCATCATAGAAAAAGGCATTCTGTCCGCGGTTGCTGTCATCGCCATCGGGGTTGACAATGGTTTTATTATACTCCTTCACAGATGCTTTCAAGATGAAATTTCCAAAAAGAAATGAGGTGACGCTTGTATGCGTCACCTCATAACGATTGAGTTGGTTGATTTTTAGAGGGTTAGGTTTATCCAAATTAGTATAACACTTTTATTTTCTGTATTTTGAGGGAGTAAATCCATAATACCTTTTGAATATTTCAATCAATCTACTGGGGTTGGAGTATCATAAAAATCTTCGGTGTAACTGTACAGTATTACAAAACTCTGATTAACTCGATCAAAGAGTACAAACAGTACGTCTATCAGTATAGCCTCAGCTGTAAGAATCCCTACGTCGGATTCCAGGTTCTGTTCAACGTGTTTTATGGTGTCAAATTTTCTGACGGTACTCCTCTGACTTCCGAGGCAGTAAAGATGACCCTTGAAGCAGTAGTAACCAATCTGGGTCCCCAGAATGGTGCCTTCGGTAAGCTCACTACTTTGTTTGACAAGCTGGAAACCCCGGATGAAAAAACCTTTGTAATGACTTTGAAGACCCCTTATTACGCTGCTCTTGACAATCTGACCATGGCGCTGCCTCTTGGTATTGTGAATCCCGCAGCCTTTGAAGGCGGCGTAGAAAAGGCTTACGAGAATTGCGTGAGTGCAACTATGGGTACTGGTCCCTATATGTTTGACCGGGTCGAGGGAGATACCTATACCTTTATCCGCAATCCCTACTACTGGGGCGAAGCTCCTGAAGTGGACGAGTTCAAGGTCAAAGTGATTCCTGATAATGCTGCAAAAATTCTTGCTCTGCGCAACGGCGAAATCGATGCAATTCTCGGCTCCAGCAGACTTAGCGCAGAAGGCTACACGGAAATTTCCCAGGATGCCGCTTTCGGTCATGCCATGGATGACAGCACCAACCAAACTCGTTATCTGGGTATGAACCTGAATAAGGCTCCCTTTAATGATTCTCTTGTAAGGGAAGCAGTATCCTACGCTGTTAATCAGCAGGAGTTGGAAACCTCTGTTTTCGATGGCCTGGAGACTGCTGCCGAAACCCTCTTTCCGAATGAAAAGCCCAACTGCGGTGTGGAGGTTAAGACCTATCCTACCGACATGGAAAAGGCAAAGCAGCTCATGAAGGAAGCCGGCTATGAGGATACCAATGATGACGGTATCCTGGAGAAGGACGGAACTTCTCTCGCCATTCATTTCAACTATTCTCAGAGCCTTGCAAGTGTTGACAATGCAGTTCTTTCTATTGCAGCTTCTCTTAAAGAACTCGGCTTCGATGTTACTATTGATGCAGTAGACATGAACACCTGGTATGGAGCCTTGATGGCTGGCGAATATGATCTGACCTTCTACAATACTGCTGGCGGTTCCTTTGACCCTGCAACAGATATGAGCAATATGGCTCCTGGCGCTATGGGTGATCCGATCCTCTGCCAGTTCTCTGCTTTCTTTGAGAATCCTGAAATTTTCGCAGAATTGGACTCCACTTCTGATTCTCAGCGTGTGCAGGAAATCTATGGAATGATTCTGAATGGTATTGCAGATCAGAATCTTCTGGTGCCTGTAACCGGCACTCACGATCTGGCTCTGTGGAATACTGATAAGATAACTGGCTATGACTTCTACACAGATGCCAGCTACGTAGACATTGCATCTGTTCATGTGAAATAATGTCCAGCAGTGTGGCTGAGGCGGTTACAAAAGAAAGACTTCATTCTTCAGGAGAAGACTATCTAAAAGCCATATTTATTCTTGAAGCGCAACATGGTTCAGTTCGTTCAGTAGAGGTTGCTGAGTACATGAATGTATCTAAAGCGAGCGTTAATCATGCAGTTAGGCACACGCGAAATCAGGCACATTATTTTGAATAATCAGGTTGTCAACTCATCCAGGGCGCTCCATTCACTCAAACACACCGTGCCAAAATCACACAAAAATATTGCCATACATATGGTAGATCACATTAGAAGATTGGGCGTTTTCCCAGCTAACTACGCATTAGATTTAGGCGAATTTATTGACAGCAACGGTAATTCGTATATAGACATTGTAGAGTTAAATCCCATATCATGTTCTATGTGCTATGTAAATAATAGCATCTATGCTGATGTAGTTCCTGAGATTGGCGAATGTCAGCGCCAACTAATGATGGGTGCTGAGTTTTGCTACGATGCCATCGCAAATCCAAAGAATTACGATATGCTGAGAATATCCAATAAGAGTTATACTTATACTTCGGATAACCAATACGCTCTTTTATAGTTTGCATATCATAGAGGGTTTTAGAGCAATTCTGGAAGTGACGCTTGTTTCTTTCTCTGTATTAAATCTCCGATAGAGTGAGTCCTTCTGGGAGGTCCATCATGAACCTCCCCTGGGTTCAGCAAATGGGCGCAGTCCTCCCTTGGCGGAGGACTGCGCTTTTTTACGGACTTACTGCACGGAATACAGGTTGGATGTGCTGCTCCCATTGTCACGGTAGCGTGGGATCTTTTGCAGGTATCCATGTTGCTCCAGATCCGTCAATGTCCGTTTGACCGTGGAGCGTGACAATCGCATGTCGGACGCAATCGTCTTGATTCCTGGCCAGCATTTTCCCTCGCTGTCTGCACGGTCACGCAGATACATATAAACTGCCCTCGCTCTGGAGGGCAGTTCGGTGTCGGCGTAAATTGTTCCAAAGTAACTCATAGATCCTCCTCACCGTAAGTTTTCATCTGCTTGCCGCCCCTGCGCCGGGGCTTATCTACAGCAGGCTCATGGGCAATGCCGCCGCGTCCGGAAACGGCATAGGCTCCACGCATATCCGCATTCTCCGCCTTGCTTGATTGCGGAAGATTTCGCTCCAGATCCTCACGGTTTGCATAAGCTACCGCACGATCTACCCGCTCCGGAACAATATAAGGCTCCTCGAAGGAGATACCCCATTCCAGAAAAAGCCGCAGGCGGGTACGCATGGGATGCTGTCCCGTCTTTTGGACAATAAAATTCCCCTTGGGAATAGACTTCAGCTCATCTGGCGTCAGCAGTGGACGCTCCATCATTTGCAGACTCTGGCTGGGGTCGTTCTTCCCACGGCTCACCGATCCAGACAGAACGGTGCGGTTTCCGAGCGCCTTGGACAGCACCTCTGCCGTCTGGCTGTTGGGTGCGACGCCGCCGAAGATGGTGTCCTGGCAGTTGTCCTGAATAATTTCGCTTCCTTCTTTTCCGTAGTTTTTTTCAAGCTGCGCTAAGGACTGAATAATCGGCACCAGCGTCAGGCGGCGGGAACGGCCTGCTGAGAACAGTGGGAGGACATCGAAGGGAGGCATAGTGCCGAACTCATCACAATACAGTACCGCACGGTTTTGCAGCTTCCCTCCGTTTTCATCCGCCACAGCAAACAGTTCACGGCTCAGATTTTGAATCATCAAGCCCGCCATGAAGTTTTTGGTGGTGTCCTCCTCCGGAAGAATAAGAAAGATGGCAGACTTTTCAGAAGCAAACTTCTCTGCATCGATGGCGCTGTCGAAGCAAAGCACCTGCTCCAGTTCCGAGTCCAGAAATGCATTGAGACGAGAAAGTACCGTGGACATGACAGATTCATAGTTCGGCGAGTAATCTCCCCAAAACACCGAGTTGCCGTCTGTATTCTGCTTCCATGTGCAGAACATAAAGCCGTTCTTTTCGCTGTAGGTCGCCGCCAACACGGTATCTCCGAAGGCGGCAAGCTGTCTGTAATCGGAGACATCGGCAGCTTTCATCTGCGGTGCGTGTTCGTAGAGTCCGACATATTCCCGCACCGTAGAGATCTCATCCTGAATATATGCAATTTTACTGCGGTATTCACACGAGAGGTTTTGGTCGGCGTTGCTTAGAAATTGACCGTTGTATTTTATCCGGCAGAGGGGGATGCCGTCCGAGGAAACCTCCAGCCATTCGTTGCCGTCCATTTTGGTGTCGTACCGAGCCTTGAGCCGCTTGGCTAATTCTTTCTGTAGCATATCTGTCTTCTCCTTTATGAAGATAATAAAAAAAGGCAGATAGATTTTTGATTTCTATCTGCCTGTGTATCTGATATTTACTTTTCGGGAGTTCAAGTCTACCCACAAAGGGAAAACGGCGATTTTACATCTGTGTTTTGGAACAGAGAAAAATCGCCGTTTGGGTAGCAAAAAAGCCCGATATATTCGGGCTTTTCGCAGGAGACATCTTTTTTGTCTCCACATTATGGTCCGAGTGTTGAGATTCGAACTCAAGGCCTCTTGAACCCCATTCAAGCGCGATACCAAACTTCGCCACACCCGGATAGCTGGCTTGCTCGTGTCAGCTTGATTAATATACCACATTCGTCCGGGGATTGCAAGCATTTTTTTGAAATTTTTTGGATTTTTTCTGACGGGGCTTCAATACCCGTACCGCATGCGCTTGGCCAGTAGGAAAATCACCGTGGTGATCACGGCCATGACCTCCGCCGCCACGATGGAAAGCCAGATGCCGTCCAGCTTCCACAGAAGCGGGAAGGTCAGCACCGCTCCCACCTGGAACACCAGCGTCCGCAGAAAGGCGATGATGGCGGAGGTCAGCCCGTCGTTCAGGGCCGTGAAGAAGGACGAGCCATAGATGGCGAAGCCCGAGAACAGGAACGAGAAGGAGAAGATGCCGAAGGCGTGGGACGTCATCTCGAACAGGTCCGGGTCATAGCCCACATAGAGCCGGGACAGGGGCGCGGCCAGCACCTGGCCCGCCGCGAACATGCACACGGCGCACGCGGCCAACAGGCCCAGGCTGCGCCGCAGCAGGCCCCGCAGCTCCCGGCGGTTCTCCGCCCCCAGGTGATAGGACTCAATGGGGGCCACGCCCACGGAATAGCCCACGAAAATGGCCTGGAACACCATGCTCACATACATCAGCACGCCGTAGGCCGAGATGCCGTCCTCCCCGGCGTACTTCATCAGCTGGACGTTATACAGCATGCTCACCAGGGACATGGACACGTTGCTCATAAACTCCGAGGAGCCGTTGGAGCAGGTCTTTCCCAGGGCACGCAGGTCCAGGCGGCACTTCCCCAGCCGCAGCAGACTGCTGTTGGGGCGGGCGAAGTAGATCAGCGGCGCCACGCCGCCGATGCACTGGCTGATGGCCGTGGCCGCCGCCGCACCGGCCGCGCCCCAGGAGAACACCCCCACAAACAGGGCGTCCAGCACCATGTTGGCAACCCCCGCCGCCACGGTGACGGACAGGCCCAGCCGGGGCTTTTCCGCCGTGGCAAACAGGCACTGGAACTCGTATTGCAGCACATAAAAGGGCAGGGCGATGAGGTTGATGCGGCCATAGATCAGGGCCTGCTCCAGAAGCTCCCCCTCGGCCCCCATCAGCACCGCCGCCGGGCGCAGGATCAGAAAGCCCAGGCCCGCCAGCACCACGCCGATGGCCGCCGAGACGTACACGATCATGGAGAAGATGTCGTTGGCCCGTTCCCGGTCCCCCTGGCCCATGGTCTTGGCGATAAGCGCGCCGCCGCCGGTGCCGAACATGAACCCCACGCAGCCTAAGCCCAGCAGCACCGGGATGATAAGATTCACCGCCGCAAAGGGCGTCTTTCCCGCGTAATTGGACACAAAAAAGCCGTCCACCACGCCATAAATCGCGGTAAAGATCATCATGGTGATGGACGGCAGCGTAAACCGGATCAGCCTGCCGCAGGTGAAGTGGTCCGAAAGCTGGATGGGTGTTTTGCTCATGATTCCTCCTTGATCTCCCGGGCCTTCTGGGCCAGGGCCTCCTGGAAGCGCCGGGTCAGCGCCAGATATTGCTCCACGTCCTCCTGGGGCCAGGCGGCGAACACCTGGTTTTCCGCCTGGATCACCCGCCGGGCGGTCCGCTGGACCAGGGCCTCCCCCTCCGGCGTCAGGCACACGTCCTTGCCCCGGCCCGCGGACTCCAGATAGATCAGCCCGTCCCCCTCCATCCGCCGCAGGGCGGAGTTGACGGTCTGCTTGGTCATGCCGCTCCAATAGCAGATGTCCCGCAGGCGGCACCGGCCCCCGGCGTCGCACAGGGTGTACAGCACCCCCATGACACTGTCCGAAAGGCCCCAGTGCTGGGCCATTTCATGATAAACCGCGTCGGTCTCCTGCAAAAGATGGTTAAACCGGCGCATATCCCGGGATGTGTATGCCATGGGGCCGCCCTCCTTGGTCCGAAATCGTACCCGGATACTATAGTACGATTTCGGACGATTGTCAAGCAAAAACAGACCGCCGGTCCCGGGAAAGAGGGGACCGGCGGTCTGTTTTGTGGTAAAAGGAGAGAGAATAACAATGATAACAGCTTTTGGATTACGGGCTTATCTTACCGTCCCGGCGGAGAAAAGTCAATAGCTCCCCACCATCGTTTACAGAACGTTCACAGGAAACCGGCGCTCTGCTTATTGACGGCGGGGCGCAATGGTGGTAATATTTAGCCTGCTAACATTTAGGGTGCTAAATATTAAAATCTCAGGAAAGGAGCAGACTATTATGAGCTGCATGAAAAAGCCCGAGCTTATCGGCCCCCTGCTGGGGTACTGCAACCACCGGGCCTATCAGCGGATGGAGCAGAAGCTGCGGCGCTATGGGGTCACGCCCATCCAGTGCCGGTCGCTGACGTATCTGCACCGGCAGCCGGGCCCCGTGACCCAGAAACAGCTGCAGCAGCATCTGGCCGTGAAGCCCTCCACCGTCAACGGCATCGTGGACCGGCTGGTGGAAAAGGGGATGCTGACCCGGTCCCCGGGGGAAAAGGACGGCCGGTGCCGCATCCTGCGGCTGACGGAGGCCGGGCAGCGGTTTTATGACGACTTTGAGTCCATCACCCGGCAGATCGAGGACCTGATCCACCGGGGCATGGACCCCCAGGAGACGGAGACCCTGCGCCGGCTTCTGCTGCGGGCGGCGGACAATCTGACATCGGAGGAGGACAACGCATGATTCGGAAATTAGCCCCCTATACCAAGGGGTATCGCGTCTGGATATTCCTGGGCGTGCTGTGTTCGGCAGGCGAGGCCGTGCTGGAGCTGCTGCTGCCCAAGGCCATGAGCCAGATCGTGGACGTGGGCATCGCCAACGGCGACAAGGCGTACATTCTGGCCACGGGCCTGAAAATGATCCTCATGGCCCTGGCGTCCCTGGTGATGGGCGTGGGCGCGGCAGCTCTGGCGGCCAAGGCCGGCATGGGCTTCGGCGCCAACGTCCGGGCCGCGGAATATGCCCAGGTGCAGAGGTTCTCCTTTGCCAACATCGAGCGGTTTTCCACCGCGTCCCTGATCACCCGGCTCACAAACGACGTCTCGTCGGTGCAGATGACCCTGATGATGGGCATGCGCATGCTGGTCCGGGCGCCGGTAATGCTGATCACCGCCCTGGTCATGGCCCTGACCATCAGCCTGCAGCTGAGCCAGGTGTTCCTGGTGGTGCTGCCGCTGCTGCTGCTTTTAGTGGCCATCGTCATCCGCTATGTGGGGCCGTTTTTCACCGCCCTGCAAAAGTCCACCGACGATCTGAACCTGGTGGTCCAGGAGAACCTCAACGCCATCCGGGTGGTGAAGTCCTTCGTCCGGGAGGACCGGGAGCAGGAGAAGTTTGCCCAGCGCAGCGACACCCTTCGGGATACGGCGGAGCGGGCCTACAGCTTCGTGGTGCTGTTTGTCCCCCTGGTGACCCTCATTATGGGCGGCACCATCATGGCCATCATGTGGCTGGGCGGCCACTATGTGGTGGGCGGCGCCATGCTCTCCGGCGACCTGATCGCCTTCTTCACCTACGCCTCCGAAATTCTCATGTCCCTGATGATGGTGGCCATGGTGATGATGGTGCTGACCCGGTCCATCGCCTGCGGCAAGCGCATTGTGGAGGTGCTGGAGGAGCAGCCCGAGATCACCGACTCCGCCGCCGACCCGGCCCTGACCGTTGAAAACGGCGAAGTGGACTTTGACCACGTTTATTTCAAGTATCACAAGGACAGCGGCGCCTGGAACCTGGAGGACATCTGCCTGCATATCAAAAGCGGCATGACCGTGGGCATCCTGGGCGGCACCGGCAGCGCCAAGAGTACCCTGGTGAGTCTGATTCCCCGGCTGTATGAGGCCACGGAGGGCGCCGTGTCCGTAGGCGGCCACGACGTCCGGGAATACACCATGGAGGCCCTGCGCCAGGGCTGCGCCATGGTGCTGCAAAAGAACACCCTGTTCTCCGGCACCATCCGGGAAAACCTCCGCTGGGGCCGGGAGGACGCCACCGACGCCGAGATGGAGGAGGCCTGCCGCATGGCCTGCGCCGACGAGTTCATCTCCCGCATGCCCGACGGCTACGACACCCACATTGAGCAGGGCGGCGCCAACGTCTCCGGCGGTCAGAAGCAGCGCCTGTGCATCGCCCGGGCCATTCTCCGGCGTCCCCGGGTGCTGATTCTGGACGACTCCACCTCCGCCGTGGACACCGCCACCGACGCAAAGATCCGGTCCGCCCTGCGCCAGGCCCTGCCCGGGGCCACCAAGCTCATCATCGCCCAGCGCATTTCCTCCGTCATGGACGCCGACCTGATCGTGGTGCTGGACGACGGCAAAATTTCCGGTGCAGGCACCCATGACCAACTGATGGCCTCCAACCACATCTATCAGGAGGTTTACAAATCCCAGCAGGAAGGAGCGACGATTGATGGCTGAAAATAAGAATCAAGCGCGGCCCGGCGGTCCGGGTCACGGTCCCGGCCGGGGCCACGGCTATCAGCGGCCCCAGAATCTCCGGGGCACGGTGGGGAAGCTCCTGGCCTATATCGGCCGCTATAAGGCGGCGCTGATCGTGGTGGCGGTGTGCCTGGTGCTCAGCTCCGTGGGCTCCGTGGCCAGCAGCTACTTCCTCAAGCCCGCCCTGAACCACATTGTGGCCGGGGACTTCAAGGGCCTGTTCTGGATGCTGGTGGCCATGGGCGGCGTGTTCCTGGCCTCCGCCGGGTGCTCCTATGCCTATTCCCGGATCATGGTGCGCATCTCCCAGCGGACGGTGGCCACCCTGCGGCAGGACCTGTTCAACAAGCTCCAGTCCCTGCCCCTGCGGTATTTCGACACCCACCAGTCCGGCGACCTGATGAGCCGCTTCACCAACGATATGGACACCGTGTCCGACATGATCGGCAACAGCTTCGCCAGCGTGGTGTCCAACCTGCTGACCTTCGTGTGCACGGTGGTGATGCTGGTTTACCTGAACTGGGCGCTGACGCTGATCACCTTCGTGTTCCTGGGGCTGATGCTCCTGGTGGTGAAGGGCGTGGGCGGCCGCAGCCGCACCAGCTTCCAGCAGCAGCAGGCGGCCCTGGGCAGTCTCAACGGCTACATTGAGGAGATGATCGAGGGTCAGAAGGTCATCAAGGTCTTTCACCATGAGCAGAAGACCCTGGACGAGTTCTCCGCCCGCAACAGCGCCTATCGGGACGCCGCCGCCATGGCCCAGACCTACGCCGGGGCCATGATGCCCGCCATGGGCAACCTCTCCCGCATCAACTACGCCGTCACCTGCTGTGTAGGCGGCCTGCTGTCCATCTCCGGCGTGTTCGACATCGGCTCTCTGGGCGCGTATCTGCTGTATGTCAAGCAGGTGTCCCAGCCGGTGAGCCAGATCAGCCAGCAGGTGAATACCCTTCTGGCGGCGGTGGCCGGCGCCGAGCGGATTTTCGCCGTGATGGACGCCGACCCCGAAACCGACGACGGCACCGCCACCCTGGTCCGGGTGCTGAAGGACGGCGACACCCTGACGGAGACGGACCGCCGCACCGGCCACTGGGCCTGGAAAAAGTCCGACGGCTCCCTGACGGAGCTGCGGGGCGACGTGCGGTTTGAGCACGTGGACTTCGGCTATGACCCGGAGAAAACCGTGCTCCACGATGTGTCCCTGTTCGCAGAGCCGGGGCAGAAGATCGCCTTTGTGGGCTCCACCGGCGCGGGAAAGACCACCATCACCAACCTGATCAACCGGTTTTATGACATTCAATCCGGCTCCGTCACCTATGACGGCATCGACGTCCGGGACATCCGGAAGGACTCCCTGCGCCGCTCTCTGGGCATTGTTTTGCAGGATACCCACCTGTTCACCGGAACCGTGGCCGACAACATCCGCTACGGGAAGCTGGACGCCACCGATGAGGAGGTCCGCGCCGCGGCCAGGCTGGCCAACGCCGACACCTTCATCCGCCACCTGCCCCAGGGGTACGACACCGTCATCACCGGGGACGGCGGCAGTCTCAGCCAGGGGGAGCGCCAGCTGCTGGCCATTGCCCGGGCCGCCGTGTCGGATCCCCCGGTGCTGATCCTGGACGAGGCCACCTCCTCCATCGACACCCGCACCGAAAAGCTCATCGAAAAGGGCATGGACTCCCTGATGGCCGGACGCACGGTGTTTGTCATCGCCCACCGGCTCTCCACCGTCCGCAATGCCCAGGCCATTCTGGTGCTGGAGCAGGGCCGGATCATCGAGCGGGGCGACCACGCCGCCCTGATGGCCCAGAAGGGCAAGTATTACCAGCTGTGCACCGGCCAGGAGGAGCTTTCCTGACCGGAAGGCAGCAAATACGGGCAAAAACGCCGGTATCGCAGCGATACCGGCGTTTTTGCTATAGGGGGGAAGGGGGAAATCAGCGAAGTCAGGCAGACCGCCTGGCGGTCCTGCTTCGATTCAGGAGTCTCGGAGGTGACTCTGAATATAAATTCATTATACACATACAATACTGAAAAATCAACCCGAATTTTGAAAAATTTGCAAAAATTTTGTATGTCACCGCAGCACGGCGCACAGTAAGGTCAGGTATCGCGGCAGCTTATCCCGCCGGGGCCACAGCAGCTCCCAGCCCAGTTCCCCCCGGGCGGCGGCCCCCACGTCGCAGCCCAGGGATTCCAGGCTGTACCCCACCACCTGCGGATGGCGGCAGGGCCGCCCCATGGGCCGGGTGCATTCCTCACACAGGGTGCACCCTCCGGTGGTCAGCACTGCCGCTCCGGGATACAGCGCCCGCAGATGCTCGTCCATCCGCCGGGCGTGGGCGGCGGTCAGCTCCCGGGTATATTCCGCCAGCTCCTCCGGGTCAAACCGCCGCTCCAGCATGGCCGGGGTGAAGTGGAACTGCATCCCCTCCAGCAGCACCGTGTCAAACCCCGCCCAGTAGTCCGCCGCCGGAACGTCATAGGGCGGGCAGGTCCAGTACCGCCCATAGTCCGGGCAGGGGCGGCACCCGGCGGCGGGGTCCTTCAGGTCCACATACCGCCTGACGAATTCCTCCGCCGGCACCTCCGCCCCGGCCTGTACAATGGTATAGCCGCTTCTGTTCATCCGTTCCCCTCTCCGATCTCATAGCCGCTGAAATCGTATGCCGGACCCACCCGGGTCACGCCGTTCATGGTGGATAGCAGCAGCATCTCGCACCCGTCGGAGAGCCCCGCCTCATCCACGCCATAGAGCAGGGTATGGAAATCCTCCGCAAAGACCCGGACGCTCTCTGCCGCCGCGCCGTGGGCCAGATGCCGGGACCGCACCAGCCGCTCCCGGCCGCCGGTCAGGCTCAGCAGCTCATAGAGCTGCTCCTCCGCCGTCCGGCCATAGCGCAGAAGCTCCCACTGCCCGCCGTTCCGGTGCAGGAACAGGGCCTCATCCCCGTTCTGTCCCACCGGGCCGGAGGACCACACCTCCGTGCCGTCATACCGCAGCACCCGGAGTCCTCCGTTCTCTGCCGTAAGGCGCTCCGCCAGTCCGTCGCCGTCCATGTCCACATAGGTTATCGCTGCCGTGCCGTCAGGCCGGGACACCCCCAGCCCCAGCAGCACAGCATACCCCGGATGGTGCGCCAGGTCCTCCGACACGGAAAAGGCTCGGGCCTTCAGCTCGTCATACCAGGTCTGCACGTCATACCCGTCATCGCCGGGATCCTCGCCCATGTCCACCAGAATATCCCGGCAGGCCATCCTCATGGCCGCCTGCATCCCATACCCGCCGTTATACCGGCACTCCAGCATGGTGAAGCAGTACCGCAGGGTGTCCGTCCCGCCGTCCAGCAGCCGCCGGTAATCCGGCAGCTGCCGCATAGCGGCCTCCACGGCCCCGGAGAAGCTGATCGCCGCCACGCTGTCGTCTCCGCTGACGCTGAGCAGCAGGCGATCCAGCTCCAGCACCCGCTCCGGCTCCAGCGGCAACGGCCGCAGCCGCAGCATCTCGAAAACTTCCCCGTCAGCCTGGTGATATTGCAGCAAATACAGATGATCATCCAGCCGCAGCAGCTGACGGCCGTCCTCCAGCTGGAACAGCCACCGCTCCTGGTACCCGCTGATGTCCGGGCTAAACCCCTCCGGAAACCGGCTGTCCCATTCCTCCAGGCTGACGCTCTGACCGCCCTGGATGGGATACTGACTGTACTTCTCCGGGTCCAGTGCGGTGGTCAGCTGCCCGTCGGCGTTCTCCTGATACCGGGCCCAGTATTTCACGGCTTCATCCCGGAATTGCAGCAGCTCTGCCGACAGGGGAGACGGGCTGGGCATCTCCGGCGTCTGATACACGCACTCCGCCGTCAGATACGTCCCGTCCTCCGGGAATGCCAGTCCCCGCCCGACGATGTTCAGTCTCGTGGAGCCGCTTTCCGTGGGCCGCAGGGCGATCTGCCCGTCCCGGGCGTATACCAGCCAGTGCTCCTGGCCGCCCCACCGGACCCTGGCGCACCAGATGCGGCCCACGGAGCCGGAAGCATCCCCCTCCGTCCGCATCAGGTCCACATATGCCATGCCGCCCTGCCACGCCGCCGGGGTCCAGGAAAAGTCATCTCCCTGTATCACATCCGGCCCGTCGGCACCCTCCTTCGTCATCACCCGGTACACTCCGGGCAGCCCCATCCGCAGGGCCAGATCCGTCCCTGCCGGGACCACCTGCACGCCCCGGGTATACTCCAGGATGGTCTGCAGCAGCTCCTCGCTGTTCACGCCGTAGAGCTTCCCCCGGTACAGCAGCATCAGCGGATACCCGCTGTCGCCGCCGTACAGAAGCTCCCGCTTTCCGGCCTTCCGCCCCATTTGCAGGCAGAAGGGCGCCCTCCCCTGGTCAAAGATATTGTATGCGTAGTTCTCCAGCAGAGGGAAGTCCTCCTCCGTCAGCCCGTTGAGCTGCTCCGCCAGCCGGGAGGTCAGCCCCGGCATTCCGGCCGGTGTCCGGGCAGAGTTCCCTTCCCGCAGATACGTCACGTTCAGCCCCCCAGCCGTCACCCGGCTGGCCCACCCATAGGGGGTCCGGTCCCTGGGGTTGGTCAGCAGGCAGACCGCCGCCGCAGCGCACACCACCACAGCAGCCGCCGTCACCCACACGGCAGGCTTTTTATACCGCAGAGCCCGGCGGATGCGCCCCTTGACGCAGATCTCGCCGAAGGCCACCGGACACGCCGTCACCGCCCGCCGGGGACCGGCGCAATTCAGAAGCGCCTGGGAATACGCCCGCTTGTCCGGCTCCTCCAGGTCCCGCAGCACCGCCTCGTCACAGGCGTATTCCATATCCCGGCACAGCAGGATATACGCCGCCCACAGCAGGGGGTTGAACCAGTACACCGCCAGCAGCAGAAACGCCAGGGGCTTCACCCAGTGGTCCCGGTGCCGGATGTGGGTCCGCTCATGGGCCAGCACATAGTCCCGGCTTCCCCGGTCCAGGCCGAAGGGCAGGTAGATGCGGGGCCGGATAAACCCCAGCACAAAGGGAGACGGGGCCTGTTCGCTCTCCCACACGCCGTCCTCCAGCCGCACCGCCGTCCGCAGCCGCACCCGCAGCCGCACATAGCTGCCTGCCAGATACAGCGCCATGGCCGCCATGCCCACAAGCCACACCACCGCGGCGATGTGGCCCAGGCTCTGCCCCGTCCGGGCCGCCGTCTCCGCTGCCGCCGCACCGGCGGGACTGCCGACGGCGGGAAGCCCGCCGGATACCGCTGTTCCCGCCGCCGTCAGCACGTCTCCGGAGATAGGCTCCGTGGTGGGCACCAGGCTGACGCCGGCCCGGGGCAGCAGGTCCCCCGGCCACAGCAGCCGCACCGCCACAATGGCCCACAGGCCATAGTGCGCCGCCCGGGGCGCTTTTTTCAGCACCACCCGCAGCACCATCACCAGCAGCACCAGCCACCCGGCGGTAACCGCCCGGTTCAGAATGGTCAGAAAAAGCTGTTCCATGGTCAGTTCTCCTTTCCGCTGTCGTCAATAAGCTGCTGCAGCTGCCGGACCTCCTTTTCTGAAAGCCGCCGCCCCCGGGCAAAGGCCGCCACAAAGGCGGGCAGGGAGCCCTCAAAGGTCTTGTCCACCAGCTGGTCGATCTGGCTCTGCTGCACCTGCTCCTTCGTGACCAGACTGGTCACCACGGCGTTTTCATTTTTCACCACGCCCCGCTGGCTCAGCCGCCGGATCACGGTATAGGTGGTGGCCTTGGACCAGCCCAGCTGCTCCTGGCACAGGTGCACCAGCCGGGTGCTGTTCACCGGCTCGTGCTCCCATAGGATCAGGCAGAACCGGTACTCACTTTCAAATATCTGGGGTACGCTCATGTTACGCTCCTCCTTTCAGGTTGAATCTGTTAAACCCTACAACAAGTTTAACAGATTCAACCTCTCCTGTCAAGGCTTTCTGCAAAAATACAGCGCCGCCCTACAGAAAAACAGGGACGCCCGAAGGCGTCCCTGTTCCGGACTCGATATGGGTAAGCTTTCCTTGGGAAAACTTACATAGCGGCGATGATCTCCACGATCTCCTGGCCAATGCGCTTCTGAGCCTCCACGGTAGCCGCGCCGATATGAGGCGTGCAGGACACCATGGGGTGACTATACAGAGCCACATTGCTGGCGGGCTCGTCGGCGTACACGTCCAGACCGGCGGCGCGGACCTTGCCGGACTCCAGAGCGGCCAGCAGCGCATCCTCGTCCACGTTGCTGCCCCGGGAGGTGTTGATGATCACCACGCCGTCCTTCATCTTGGCAATGCGCTCGGCGTTGATGAGCGCGCCGCCGTCCACAGCGGGGGCGTGGACGGAGATGAAGTCGGACTTGGCCAGCAGCTCATCCATCTCCACATAGGGGATGTCCAGCTGCTCGGAAATCACGGGGATCTGATAGATATCGAAGGCGATGACCTTCATGCCGATGGCCTTGGCCATCACGCCCAGGTGCTGGCCGATGCGGCCGAAGCCCACGATGCCCAGGGTCTTGCCCTGCAGCTCAATGCCCTTGCCATAGGCCTTCTTCTCCCACTTGCCCTCGCGCATGGTGTGACCGGCGATGGACAGATACCGGGCGCAGGCGAACATATGGCCCATGGCCAGTTCTGCCACAGACTGGGAGGAGGCGCGGGGGGTATTCTTCACGTCGATGCCGTTTGCCTTGGCATAGTCCACGTCGATGTTGTCCACACCCACGCCGCCGCGGATGATCAGCTTCAGCTGGCCGCCCTTGGCCGCATCAATGTGCTCCTTGCGGACCTTGGTCTTGGAGCGGACCACGGCCACGTCAAACCCGCGCAGGGCCTCGCCCAGCTGATCGGGCTCATAGAACTGCTCCACTACCTCATGGCCATGCTCCCGCAGCTGCGCCATAGCGGTCTTATCCATACCGTCAGTAACCAGAATACGCATCGTAATAATCTCCTTCCATAATACGAAATGTTGTTGGATATAGGGGGGCAGGGGGACGCCGTCCCCCGTTTTGCGTGTTACTTGTGCTCTGCCTCGAACTTGGTCAGGAACTCCACCAGTGCCTGGGCGCCCTCGATGGGCATGGCGTTGTACACGGAGGCCCGCAGACCGCCCACGGACTTATGGCCCTTCAGGTTGTCGAAGCCGGCCTCCTTGGAGGCGGCCACCACGGCGGCGTCCAGCTCCTTGTCGCCGGTGACGAAGGGGATGTTCATCAGGCTGCGGTCCTGGGGCACCACGGCGCCCTTGAACAGCTTGGAGGAATCCAGGAAGTCATAGATGACCTTGGCCTTGGCGATGTTGCGCTTCTCCATCTCCTCCAGGCCGCCGATGCTCAGCAGATACTTGAACACCTTGCCGCAGCAGTAGATGGCCCAGCAGTTGGGGGTGTTGTACATGCTGTCGTTGTCGGCATGGGTCTTATACTTCATATAGATGGGGGTCTTGGGATCCAGGTCGTCCCGGATCAGATCCTCCCGGATGATGACCACGGCCATACCGGCGGGGCCCACGTTCTTCTGCACACCGGCCCAGATCAGGCCGTAATCGGCCACGTTGCAGGGGCGGGACAGGAACATGGAGGACTGGTCGGACACCAGAATGTGGCCCTTGGTGTTGGGGAGCTTATTCCAGGTGGTGCCGTTGATGGTCTCGTTCTCGCAGATGTAGACATAGTCGGCATCCTCGGGGATGTCCAGATCGGAGCAGTCGGGGATATAGGAGAAGTTCTTGTCGGCGGAGGAGGCAACCACCTGCACCTCGCCATACTTCTTGGCCTCGGCAATGGCCTTCTTGGACCACGCGCCGGTCTCCACATAGCAGGCCTTGCCGTTCTTCATCAGGTTCATGGCCACCATGGCAAACTGCAGGGTGCCGCCGCCCTGGATGAACAGGACCTTGTAGTTATCGGGGATGTTCATCAGCTTGCGCAGGTCGGCCTGGGCCTCGTCGGCGATCTGCTGGAACACCTTGGAGCGGTGGCTCATTTCCATGACGCACATGCCGCTGCCCCGATAGTTCATCATCTCGTCGCGGATCTCCTCCAGAACAGGCTCCGGCATCATGGCAGGACCTGCGGAGAAATTGAAAGTACGACCGTATTTCATCTTGCTTTTCCTCCTGATTGTTGTAATAGGTGATAGCACTTGGGATCTTTTTGCTTCCATCTCATAGTATACGGCAAATGTTCTCCGGAATCAACAGGGAAAATCATAGAAAATCAGCTTCCCTGAAAATTTTTCAGCTTCTCAGAAAAAACGAGAGAAGGGGGAGAGGCGGCAGCGTCCGGTTCCGGGTTGACAGGACCGCGCGACAGTGGTATCATGACAAAGCAATCGACTTTTATTCCAGAAAGAGGTGAGCAAAGTGAGCTTAGGTGACAGTTACGGGCGAAGTATTCAATGTGCCGCTGTGTCCGGCGCTTGCTTTGCATCGGCTCGTACAGGTAAATAAAGGCCGGATATGACAGCACATTGCCCGGCTTCACTTTCAATTAGGAACACGATGCGATTTTAATTGAAAGGCGGTAATACCATGGCAATGTTCAACGAAGACAAGAACCTCAAAAGCGGAGGCTGCGCGGATGAGATCGCGGCGCTGATAAGGGATGACCTTTCGCCGAAGATGATCCAGGAGCAGCTGGAGAACTATCATAACAGCGATATTGCCAAGTCCATGGAGCGGCTTGGAAGGATGCGGCTGATCCGCTCCATTGAGCCGGACAAGCTGGCCGGTATTTTCAAGTATGTCGAGCCCCAGGAGGCGGCTGTCTTCCTGAAGGACATCGACACGGCAAGAGCTGTTTTCATTCTGGAAAAGATTGACCCGGATGCTGCGGCGGACATTCTGCGGGAACTGCCCGGCAGCGACAGGTCAGCGATGATCGGGCTGCTCAACGGAGCGCTTCGGAAAAAGATTGAGCTGCTGGTGTCGTTTGACGAGGACGAGATCGGCAGCAGAATGAGCGCCAATTTCATTTCGCTGGATTCGGAAATGACGGTGGGCCAGGCCACCCGGGCGCTTATGGACCAGGCGAAGGAAAACGATAATATCCAAATGCTCTTTGTGACGGCGGAAAACGGCTTTTTCTGCGGCACGGTGGAGCTGCGCGCTCTGCTTATTGCAGAAAAGAACGCGGCTATCGCGCCCCTTATCCAGCACAGGTTCCCGTATGTCTACTGCAGCGAGCGCACGGAGGACTGTATCGAGCGGCTGAAAAGCTACTCGGAAAGCGCCATTCCCGTGCTGGATGCCTCCAACTGCATTCTCGGCGTCATCACCCTGAGGGACCTGGTGGAAGCGGTGGACGACGAGATGAGCGACGACTATGCGAAGCTGGGCGGCCTTTCCGCGGAGGAGGATCTGCACGAGCCGCTGCGGGCAAGCCTGAAAAAGCGGATGCCCTGGCTGCTGGCGCTGCTGGTGCTGGGGATGGTTGTTTCAGGCGTTGTGGGCGCATTCGAGAAGGTCGTGTCCCGGCTGACGATCATTATGGCGTTCCAGTCGCTGATCCTGGATATGGCGGGAAATGTGGGAACGCAGTCGCTGGCTGTCACCATCCGTGTGCTGATGGACAAGGAGATCACCGCCCGGAAAAAGCTGGGCCTCGTCTGCAAGGAGATGCGGGTGGGGCTGTTCAGCGGACTGATTCTGGGCAGCCTTTCCGTGCTGCTTGTGGGCGCTTACATCATGCTGGGCAAGGGATATCCCGCCCAATATGCGTTTGCGGTTTCGGTGTGCATCGGCGCGGCGCTTCTGCTGGCCATGTTTATCTCCAGCGCCGTGGGAACGCTGATTCCCATGTTTTTCAAGCGAATCGGGGTGGACCCTGCCGTGGCCTCCGGGCCGCTGATTACCACCGTGAACGATCTGGTGGCTGTGGTCACCTACTATGGGCTCAGCTGGCTTCTGCTTCTCCAGGCGCTTCATCTGGGCAGCTGAAGCAAAATGAAACAGGACGGGGGCTTTGCTTTTCGGGAGGCAGGCCCCTGTTTTTGCGGAAACAGGGAATGGCTGATATGCCGGATTGACACCAAACCGTAAAGATGCTATAAAGAGACTGTCGAAAAAAGCTGGCTATAAAAGGAAGAAGATTTTTTGGGGGAACGGGCGGAAAGGACGGCGGCAAGCGGTGGATAAGTGGAAAAAGACCATAATGCATATGGGAGCATACCCGGCGGCGCTGGGAAAATGGGTGCTGCTGGGCGGCATCATCGGTGTGGCCGGCGGCGTGATCGGCTCCCTGTTTCATATCGGCGTCAATTACGCCACGGCCATCCGGGGGGCCCACCCCTGGATCCTGTACCTGCTGCCGGTGGGAGGCCTTGCCATCGTGGGGCTGTATAAGCTCTGCCATCTGGAGGGGAAGGGCACCAACGCCATCATCGAGTCGGTGCATTTCGGCGAAAGCGTGCCCATTCTCCTGGTGCCGGTGATCTTTGTGTCCACGGTGATCACCCACCTGTGCGGCGGCAGCGCCGGCCGGGAGGGCGCGGCCCTGCAGATCGGCGGCGGCCTGGGCTACGAGGCCGGGAAGCTGCTGCACCTGGGGGAGAAGGACCTGCCCCTTGCCACCCTGTGCGGCATGAGCGGGGTGTTCTCTGCCCTGTTCGGCACCCCCCTGACCGCCACGGTGTTCGCCCTGGAGGTCATCAGCGTGGGCGTGCTGTATTACGCGGGCCTGGTGCCCTGCATCACCGCCGCCATGGCGGCCTTCGGCGTGTCCACCCTGATGGGGGTGGAGCCCACCCGGTTCGCGGTGGCCATGCCCCCTGTGACGCTGGAGACCATGGTGCCGGTGGTGGCCCTGGCCATTCTGTGCGCCGTGGTCAGCATCCTGTTCTGCAAGGGGCTTCACTGGACGGAGCGCCTGCTGGACCGGGGGTTCAGAAGCCCCTGGGTCCGGGTGCTGGCAGGCTCCGTTCTGCTGATCGGCATGAGCCTTCTGACAAACGGCGACTACAACGGCGCGGGCATGGACGTCATCGCCCGGGCCCTGGCGGGGGAGGCCGACGGCTGGGCATGGCTGCTGAAGATCCTGTTCACCGCCGTCACCATCGGCTGCGGCTTCAAGGGCGGCGAGGTGGTGCCGTCGTTCTTCGTGGGGGCCGCCTTCGGCTGCTTCATGGGGGGCCTGCTGGGCCTGCCCGCCGGGTTCGGCGGGGCCATCGGCCTGGTGGCGGTGTTCTGCGGGGCGGTGAACTGCCCGGTGGCCTCGGTGCTGCTGAGCGTGGAGCTGTTCGGCTCCGCCGGGGCCCCGTATTTTGCCGTGGCCTGCGCCCTGAGCTATCTTCTCTCCGGCTACTGCGGCCTGTACAGCAGCCAGACCATCCTCTATTCCAAGCTCCGTGCGGAATTTATCAACGTCCGCACCCACGAGTGACAAAAACGTAAGCTCAGACCGGGGAAATGTAAGCCCATTCGATGGCGGCGCATTTCCCCGGCCTGCTATAATAGGCCCTGTCAATAAGGAGGCATCAATATGCAGATTCTCAATGTAACGGGCCTGAAAAAGGTCTATACCACCCGCTTCGGCGGCAGCCAGGTCACGGCCCTGCGGCAGGTGGACTTCTCCGTGGAGGAGGGCGAATACGTGGCCATTATGGGCGAGTCCGGCTCCGGCAAGACCACCCTGCTGAACATCCTGGCGGCTCTGGATAAGCCCACCGCCGGCCGGGTGGAGCTGGACGGCCGGGACATGGCCGCCGTCCGGGAGTCCGACGCCGCGGCCTTCCGCCGGGATAACCTGGGCTTCGTGTTCCAGGAGTTCAACCTGCTGGACACCTTCACCCTGCGGGACAACATCTATCTGCCCCTGGTGCTGGCGGGGCGGCCCTACCGGGAGCTGAAGGCCCGCCTGGATCCCATCGCCCGCCAGCTGGGCATCCTGGAGCTGCTGGACAAGTATCCCTACGAGGTGTCCGGCGGCCAGAAGCAGCGGGCCGCCGTGGCCCGGGCGCTGATCACCCATCCCCGGCTGATCTTGGCCGACGAGCCCACCGGCGCTCTGGACAGCCGCTCCACCGACGAGCTGCTGGACCTGTTCGCCCAGATCAACCGCCAGGGGCAGACCATCCTCATGGTCACCCACTCCGTCAAGGCCGCCAGCCACGCCGGGCGGGTGCTGTTCATCAAGGACGGCCAGGTGTTCCACCAGCTGTACCGCGGCCAGTGCACCGACGAGCAGCTGTATCAGAAGATCGCGGACACCCTGACCATGCTCCAGGCAGGCGGTGACCGGGCATGAAGCTGTACCGTCATCTGGCCTGGGACGGCATCCGGAAAAACAGCCGCCTCTATGTGCCGTATCTGCTGACCGGCGTAGGCGCCGTGTCGTTTTTCTACATTCTTGTGGCCCTGTCCCGGCTGCCGGAGGGAACGCTGCCCGGCAGCGGCTCCGTGCAGGTGATCCTGAATCTGGGCAGCTTTGTGCTGTGGGTGTTTTCTCTGCTGCTGCTGTTTTACACCCATTCCTTCCTGATCCGCCGCCGGAACCGGGAGTTTGCCCTGTATAACGTCCTGGGCATGGGCAAGCGGGACATCGCCCGCATTCTCTGCTGGGAGACCCTGCTCTCCGGCGGCATCTCCCTGGCCGGGGGCCTGGCCCTGGGCATCCTGCTGAGCAAGCTGGCGGAGCTGGGCCTGCTGCGGATGGTGGGCGCGGCCACGGACATGGTGTACCGGGTGTCCGCCGGGGGCCTGCTCCTGACCCTGGGCCTGTACGGGGCCATTTACCTGCTGATCCTGATCTCCTCCCTGGTGCGGGTGGGCCGCTCCACTGCCGTGCAGCTGATGCGCAGCCAAGCGGAGGGGGAGAAGCCGCCCCGGGCCAACTGGGCCCTGGCGGTGCTGGGCATCCTGCTGCTGGCCGGGGCCTATTACCTGGCCGTCACCATCCGGGAGCCGCTGGCGGCCCTGACCTGGTTCTTCGCCGCCGTGCTGATGGTCATTGCCGCCACCTATCTGCTGTTCATCTCCGGCTCCGTGGCCCTGTGCCGCCTGCTGCAGAAGAACCCCCGGTTTTACTATCAGAAGCGGCACTTCGTGTCCGTTTCCTCCCTGGTATACCGCATGAAGCGCAACGGCGCGGGCCTGGCCTCCATCTGCATCCTGGGCACCATGGTGCTGGTGATGCTCTCCTCCACCACCTGCCTGTATTTCGGCGCGGAGGACTCCCTGCACACCCGCTATCCCCGGGATGAAAACATCACCGCCTACTTCCCGGCCCGGGCCAGCCAGTCCGGGGACCTGACGTCTCTGCGCACCGCCGTGGCGGACGCCGTCAGCCGCAGCGGTATGTCCGCCGCCAATGTTTGGGAGTACCGCTCCGTGTCCTCGGTGATGACCCTCCGGGACGGGGTGCTCTCCCCGAATGAGGGCTTCGGCAATCCCGTGGATGTGACCCTGATCCCCCTGGCGGATTACAACGCCGCCATGGGCACGGACCTGACCCTGTCCCAGGGGCAGGTGTACGTCTGCCGCAGCCGGACCGGCTATCAGGGGACCTCCCTGACCCTTCAGAACGGCCCCACCTGGCAGGTGGCGGGCCTGCTGGATAACTTTTCTCCCTCCGGCAGCGACTCCGCCAGCGTCGTCACCCAGCTGTGGCTCATCGTTCCGGACCTCTCCGCCGCAGACGCCCTGGAGCAGGTGATGAACCGGGCCAATATGGGCGTGTCCCGCACCTGGCACTACGGTTTTGACCTGGACCGCCAGCTGACCGACGCCGCGGACCCCGTGGCCGAGGCCATCCGCCGCATGGCCCAGGACGGCGGCCTGATGGAAAACGGCGTGCTGGGCGTGGAGTCCCTGGCGGAGAATCGCGGAGATTTCTACGGGTCCTACGGAAGCCTCTTCTTCCTGGGCATCCTCCTCAGCGTGGGCTTCTCCCTGGCGGCGGTGCTGATCATCTATTATAAGCAGATCTCCGAGGGCTACGAGGACCAGGCCCGCTTCGACATCATGCAGAAGGTGGGCATGACCCGCCGGGACATCCGCTCCAGCATCAACAGCCAGCTGCTGGTGTTCTTCCTGCCACTGCTGCTGGCGGGACTGCACCTGGCCTTTGCCTTCCCCTTTGTGCACAAGCTGCTGCTTCTGTTCAACCTCTGGAACACCCGCCTGCTGGTGGGCACCACCGCCGCCAGCTTCCTGGCCTTTGCCGTGCTGTACACCCTGGTGTACCGGATCACCTCCAACGCCTATTACCACATCGTCAGCGGGGGAGGGGAGCGGTAATGCGCCGGTTTGCCTACCGGGCGGTGCTGTGGTGCGGCGGAGCGGTGACGGTGGCCCTGGCCGTGGCCGCCGCCCTGACCGTGTCCCTCACCGACCGCCTCCTGCACACGCTGGAGCCATAAAGCATCAAAAGAGACCGTATTCGGAAGAATACGGTCTCTTTTGAGTCTGTTGTAAAAGCCTCGCAGCGTTTGCCGCCCGCAGGCGGCAAATCAAATGCGATCCGTTTTTTGCGGCGGCGTGTACGCCGCAAAAAACACTTTACACGGAGCGCGTGTCGAAGGGGACGACTGCGGCGGCCCGTGAGGCACGAAGCGCAGTGCAGCCTTCTCGAAAAAGCGGCCTGCCGCTTTTTCGAAAGAATTACATCCACATGGCGAAGGGCCGCAGCAGGCCCCCCAGCACCCGGTGCAGCAGGGGGCGGTGCTCCCAGTCGGACCGGGTCACCTGCCGGGACTTTTCCATGATGCCGTCCATATCCTCCAGCAGGGTCTCCAGGGCCGGCGCGCCGTACAGCAGGGTGCCGCACTCGAAGTGCAGCTGGAAGCTGCGGTAGTCCATGTTCACGGACCCCACAAAGGCCGCCTCCCGGTCCGCCAGAACGGTTTTCCCGTGCAGCAGCCCCGGGGTGAACCGATAGATCTTCACGCCGTGGTCCAGCAGCTCCCCGAAATAGCTCTCCGCCACCATGAAGGCGAATTTGTGGTCCGGGATCCCCGGCATCATCAGCCGCACGTCCACCCCGCTGCCGGCGGCCATGCACAGGGCCTTCTCCATGGACTCGTCAATGGCCAGATAGGGGGAGGTGATATACACCATGTGCTTGGCCCCGCCGATCAGCTGCAAAAACGCGTCCTCGGCGGAGGACACCGGGTTGCTGTCCGGCCCGTCCACAAAGGGCTGCACAAAGCCCTGGCCCGGGGCGTCGCCGTGGGGCCGGTAATAGTCGTGCTCCTGGTGCATGGCGCCGCCCATGCGCTCCCACATATAGATGAACTCCCGGGTCAGGGTCCAGGCCCCCTGGCCCTCCAGCCGGATGCCGTCGTCCTTCCAATAGCCGAACCGCTCCATCAGGTTGGCGTATTCGTCGGCGATGTTGGCCCCGCCGGTATAGGCGGTGTCCCCGTCGATGCAGGCGATCTTCCGGTGGTCCCGATAGTTGAAGTACAGCCGGTTCACATAGTGGTGCACCGGGTTGAAGATCAGCACCTCCGCCCCTATGCGCCGCAGCTCCTCCACGGCCTCCTCGGACATGCGCATCATGCTGCCGAAGTCGTCGAACAGCACCTTGATCTCCACGCCCTGTCCGGCCTTCCGCCGGAAAATATCCATCAGCCGGTCCCACAGCTGCCCCTCGGCCATGATGTAAAACTCCATGAAAATGAAGTGCTCCGCCTGCTCCATGCGCTCCAGCAGGTCCTCCAGATACGCCTCGCCGGTGGGCAGATACACGGCCCCGGTGCCGGTGTACAGGGGGAAGCCCTGCCGGTCCAGATACGCCGCCAGGCGGCCCCATTCCGGGTGCTCCCGCCGCAGGTGCTCCACCTGCAGGCGGCTGTGCTCCTGCCGGGCGTCGGACTCCCGGGGCCGGGGCAGTTTTTGCAGGTCCAGCCGCTTCTGGGGATGATCTCCGTTCCACAGCCAGTACAGGATCAGGCCCACCACCGGCACCGTCAGGATCAGCAGGGTCCAGCCCAGCTTGTACGAGCCGCCGCCGGGGCGGCTGTTGATGCGAAAGACGTAGGCCAGGGCCACCAGCTCCAGCAGGGTATAGGCGATGGCCATTCTCTGCCGCAGCAGGTCATTGAGCACCAGCACCAGCGCGATCTGGGCCAGCAGCAGCACCGCCACCAGCACCAGCCGCAGGGCCGCCGATATGCGCCGCTCGGTTTTTTGCTGTACCTTCGGTTTCTTCAACGGAAATCCTTCCTCCTTTCCCGCTGCCCCCGCCGCTCATCGGCGGTGTATGGGTATCTAAGGGTGTCTGTTTTGCGGCCCGCTGAGGGCAGCGAGCTCTACAGCCTTGGCTCTCCCTCTGGGAGAGCTGTCGGCGCAGCCGACTGAGAGGGCCTGTAGGGGCGGACGACTCTGTCCGCCCTTATCCTCCATCACCGCTGGGACGAACGCAGAAGCTCCTGCTGGATGTCCCACAGCTTCCGGGACAGGTCCACCACATACTTGTGGGGGTTGTCGAAGCGCTTTACCTCGTCCCACAGGGTGTCCACCTGCTGGCGGCAATAGGCCTGGATCTCCGGCAGGGTGGGGCTGTCATACACCCGCTTGCCCTTCAGGAACACCGGCACCAGCAGCTCCCGGGCGGTGAAATTGTACACGGTTTTCTTCTTCCAGGTGGCCATGGGGTCGAAAATCTCCAGGTCCTGGGTGTCGTCTACCTGCTCGTCGTGCAGGGTGATCAGGTCGGCGATGGCCTTGCCGGTGTCCCGGCCATAGAAGCGGTACACCTTCTTGAAATGGGGAATGGTGATCTTCTCCACGTTTTCGCTGACCTTGATCTTGGGGATGATGTTCCCTTCATCGTCCTCCACTGCCGCCAGCTTGTATACGCCGCCGAACACCGGTTCGGACCGGGCGGTGATCATCCGCTCGCCAACGCCGAACATGTCGATCTGTGCCCCCTGCATAAACAGGTCCTGGATCAGATACTCGTCCAGGGAGTTGGACACGCTGATCTTGCACTCGGTCCACCCGGCGTCGTCCAGCATCTTCCGGGCCTTCCGGGTCAGGTAGGCCATGTCGCCGGAGTCCAGCCGGATGCCGCACTTGGTGATGCCCTTGGGCTTGAGCACCTCGTTGAAGGCCCGGATGGCGTTGGGAATGCCGGATTTCAGGGTGTTGTAGGTATCCACCAGCAGGGTGGCGTTGGTGGGATAAATTTCGCAGTACGTCTTGAAGGCATCATACTCCGAGTCGAACATCTGCACCCAGGCGTGGGCCATGGTGCCTCCGGCGGGCACACCGTACAGCTGGTCGGAGATGGTGCAGGCGGTTCCGGCACAGCCGCCGATATAGGCCGCCCGCGCGCCGGTGATGGCGGCGTCGGAGCCCTGGGCCCGGCGGGAGCCAAATTCCAGCACCGTCCGGCCTCTGGCGGCCCGGGTGATGCGGTTGGCTTTAGTGGCAATGAGGCTCTGGTGGTTCACGGTCAGCAGGGTGAAGGTCTCAATGAGCTGTGCCTCGATGGCCGGGGCCCGGACCACCACCAGCGGCTCCTTGGGGAACACCGGCGTCCCCTCCGGCACGGCGTAGATGTCGCCGGTGAACCGGAAGTTCGCCAGATATTCCAGAAATTCCTCGCAGAACAGGTTCCGCCCACGGAGATACGCAATGTCCTCCGGGGTGAAGTGCAGGTCCTCGATGTAACGGATCAGCTGTTCCAGACCGGCGGCAATGGCGAAGCCGCCCTTATCCGGCACCCGGCGGAAGAACACGTCAAAATACGTGATCTTGTCCTTGAAGCCGTTTTCAAAGTATCCGTTGCCCATGGTCAGCTCGTAAAAGTCGCAGAGCATGGTCATGTTCAGCTTTTCTCCAATGTTCATCCTCAAATACCTCAAATTTTCATTATACTTGCGGGGTATCTGTTCATTATAGACCGTTTTCGCAGTATATGCAATCCGTTATTTTACAATCGCTTTACTTTTCCCGGTGAAAATAGTGCTTGGCGCAGAATTCCCGCCGCACCTCCACCTTTCCCTCGTCCGTCAGCCAGTCCACGAAGTTGGCAAAATTCCGCTCCACGATGCTGAACTTGAACTCGTTCCGGGTGCGGACGTTTTCCCGCTGGCAGAAGGCGTAGATCCACTGGTCAAAGGACATGCCGTCCTCCAGGTCCTCCAGAAGCTCCCGGCCCTTGTCATGGATAAAGTCGATGTTCCGGTCGATCAGAGGGCCGATATCCGTCAGCACCTGCTTGTGGGCGATGATGTACGCCGGGCGCCGGAGATTCCGCAGGCTCTCCTTGCTCTCCAGGTCCCGGGCGATGAACATACTGGTGGGGAGCTTGGCGGCGGCGATCTGCTCCTCGTCGATCAGGCAGTCCCCCAGATAGGCAACCCCGTCCGGGGTGACGACGCCGATGTGCCCGGCGGAGTGGCCCGGCAGCTGTAAAATGCCGAACCTGGCCCCGCAGAAGTCCAGATGCCCCGCATCGGCGGGGATGATCACGTCCGCCGGAAAGCACTC